>Ga0228711_1001217_pt1 | contig 37113 bp, 11 predicted proteins | sample MedpolnodulmetaG_2_FD_177996 | JGI IMG/M metagenome (GOLD analysis project Ga0228711, IMG submission 177996) | Root nodule microbial communities from Medicago polymorpha collected in Santa Monica, California, United States - brown nodules | ecosystem: Host-associated > Plants > Roots > Nodule... | reverse complement strand
AAAAATCTTCCTTAAAAAAATAAAAATAAAAATCTTAGTTACGTGTGTTACTTTAGTAAGATAAGTATATAGCAATTTTGTTACTCATGCACCGCCAAAGATAACTAACATTATAATTAAAATATATTGAAAAAGTGGATCCAGAGAGAATCGAAGGAGGTTACATAAATTCATAAGCTCCTTGTTAAACCGGAGGGTAAGCTGAAAATTTAGGCTTATTAAAATATGGCATAAGCAGCTTATGAAACTATGATAAGGTATTTTTATTTATTTACCCAAACACCTTTAAAAAGGCTTATGGGAGTAGATAAGCCCACATAAGCTCAAAATAAGCCAATCCAAACGGGGCCTAAGTGTATACTACTTTTCAATAAATAAGTCAATTAGTTGCCGTAGTCCACGAATCAAAACAAGTTAATTAAAAACAAAAACCATCCCGTTATATTGGGGGGCAAGCAGCTGTCTTTTTCTTTATTTAATTTTTTTGTTCTTTTATTTTTTTTTATTGATTTTTTTGTTCTTTCAGTCAATTATTATTATTTAATTTACATGTGACCTAACGTAACAAACCAATTATTTTAATTTTTAACAATAATAATTCTATAAAAAAATATAAGATAATTTACCAATTAATCTTTTACGTCACGGTTTGTTAATATCTATTTTTTAAAGTCACGTTAATTGTTGCTGCTTTTTTTCCCTTGTTTTTTTTTCTTCCTCAAACACTAAAATAAAATGGGTCTTCAAGCATAAAGTTATTTCATATTCTCTTGATATTTGAACATTTCATTATTGCAAAATACTTATATCTAATTATTGAAAAACAATCCAAGTCTTACATCGGATAGATAAGATTATTAAGAAGAGTTTATAAAGAGAAGACAATCATCACCTTACAAGCCGATTTTGTAAGGATGAGTTAGGCCCCAAATTACAACATGATATCAGAACTTGTCGAATTCAAGGGCCGCCTAAACTTATTCACGCACCAAGCCCAAAGAGTGTTGGGTGTGAGGGAGGTGTATTGGGTAAAATCCAAATCTCACATGTCTTAGATAAGACTCTTAAGAAGAGTTTATAAAGAGTAGACAATCATCACCTTACAAGCCGGTTTTATAAGGATGAATTAGACCCCAAATTACAACACTAATAGCACTGCAAGACTGTAATAAAAAAATTATTAGAATATTTTTTGACAAAAAAAGTATCCACAACATTTTTTTGATATAGACAAATGCTAATGAGTTAGGTTAGTTTTTTTGGAATTGAACACGACCTTCATTTTCAAACTCTTTGTACGTTTCTTAGTTCTTCAACTAACTATCTACACAAGACTTGCACAACATTTGGTATTGGAGTTGCATGCCAAACAATTATACATGGAAATCTAATTAAAACTCATTATATAAGTCACGTTAATTGTTGCTGCTTTTTTTTTTTTCCTTTTTTTTTTCTTCTTTTTTTTTTTTTCCTTGTTTTTTTCTTCTTCCTCAAACACTAAAATAAAATGGGTCTTCAAGCATAAAGTTATTTAATTTTCTCTTGATATTTGAACATTTCATTATTGCAAAATACTTATATCTAATTATTGAAAAAAAACTCAAGTCTCACATCGGATAGATAAGATTCTTGAAAAAAGTTTATAAAGAAGAGACAATCATCACCTTACAAGCCACTTTAGTAAGGATGAGTTAGGCCCCAAATTACAACATGGTATCAAAGCTTGTCGAATTCAAGGGCCGCCTAAACTTATTCACACACCAAGCCCAAAGAGTGTTGGGCGCGAGGGGGTGTGTTGGGAAAAATCAAAGTCTCACATCGGTTAGATAAGACTCTTAAGAAGAGTTTATAAAGAGGAGGCAGTCATCACCTTACAAGCCGGTTTTGTAAGGATGAGTTAGACCCCAAATTACAACATGGTATCAAAGCTTGTCGAATTCAAGGGCCACCTAAACTTATTCAGGCACCAAGCCCAAAGAATGTTGGGCGTGAGGGGAGTGTATTGGGAAAAACAAAGTCTCACATTGGTTAGATAAGACTCTTAAGAAGAGTTTATAAAGAGAAGACAATCATCACCTTACAAGCCGGTTTTGTAAGGATGAGTTAAGCCTCAAATTACAACACTAATAGCATTGCAAGACTGTAATAAAAAAAATTATTAGAATATTTTTTGGCAAAAAATGTTTCCACAACATTTTTTTTATATAGACAAATGCTAATGAGTTAGGTTAGTTTTTTTTGGAATTGAACACGACCTTCATTTTCAAACTCTTTGAACGTTTCTTAGTTCTACACAAGACTTGCACAACATTTGGCATTGGAGTTGCATGCCAAACAATTATACATGGAAATCTAATTAAAACTCATTATATTGTCACTTATATACAGTTTGTAATGCAATTTACATAGGTAGTATATGTCACCTTTTCTCTGTTTTCTGCTTAGATGATAACAATGAAATATAGAGAATGAACTATTAAATTGGTCTCTTTCTTTATAAGTTATTCATAAATTAGTTTTTAGCTTTTTTTAATATTTTAAGGATTATGTTAATCGGTGTCTTTGGAACATTAATTAAGAAACCAAAAATAAAAAGTAGAGACAAATTTTGCATTAAAAAAAACACTTTTTCAATTTTAAAAAATTGACACTTGTTAGCATTTATCATATTTTAAACTTACATCTATCTTTATCAAACGATTCTCAATTAAATATTTCAGTTAGCATCTTTTATGTGATAAAACATAAACATAAACTTAGCCGAGACACATTTGATAAAAACAAAATCCAATTTAAAATATTTACAGAATCAAAGACTAATTTAAAAATAATTTACAAGAATAATGGCCGATTCAGTGGTTTACTCAAATTTAAATAACTCGAGTGTAAAAAATTGACTCTTGCTCCAAGGTGGCAAGGAGAGCTCTGTCTTTAATAAAATTAAGTAACGTGATGGGTGCGATAGTTGACACCAACGAAGCTATGATTATAATACGAGTTAACAGCCTATTACAGTTTATGATTGTGATTTACATAATTAATTATTGGATCTCATTACATCCTTGTTCACACTCAACTTCTGTTAAAAAGACAAAATTCGAGTGGTTGTGGAAGTGACGAGACTAAAGCACCTTTTGAGATAACATTGTTTAAACAATTGTATCAATGTAGATCTTGTAAACTATATTAATTTGCTAATTTTTAACAAGATTTTGGCTTGGCTTTTCAGTAGACGTCGCATGCTATTTTCATAAATCATGAATTTTGGTTCATTCCTTAAAATAAAATAAAAAGAATTTTGGTTCTTTGAATTTGACAATAAAACATTGATTTTTTCTATACATAAAAATGAATTTCATCTTAAATAAGCGACTCTAAATATTAAACTTGCCTTTTTTTTTTCTCTGTTTATTTGTTAGATTTCTAATGTGTTCAAATTATATAAAAATAAGGAATGAAAACAAAAATATGTAAAGTGTGATACATTAAACATGTAGGGTTTTGCTAGAAGACGCCATTTATGAAGGTGTTTTTTAGCAAGTTATCCTATAAGCATTTACTAAAAGACATCAACTAATTTTTATGAAAATGTATTTTAACAAGTTATAACAAAAAAATTGATAATCACACCTTGATGTGTGAATTGCTAAAAGACACCTTCATAAGTGTCTTTTAGCAAAACCCAAACATGTAATTGTGATTGGTTAATTATATAAAAAAATGTAATTTCTTAATGTTATAGAACAAAATATCTTAATTTATTATTTTTGGTTTTAACTTTTTAAGAGTTAAATTTGAAAACAAAATATCTTTGGATAAAATATAGTTTAATTGATTTTTTACTTAATTTAAAAATTGTTTTACTTAAATCTTTAAACCTCAACAATAAGTTCTATAGTTTTTGTTTAAATTTTAATGCTAATATATCTCACCACCAATGATTGCTAGCCACCACTCTAACCACCATCAACCATTTATCTAATCACCTCTGGCCACCACTCTAGCCACCGCCGACCACTACACTTTTGATCAATTATCCAATCACCTTTAACCACGACTTTAGCCTTTTGACCACCGCTTATAACTTCTATAACCATTGTTAACCAGCACTTTGAGCATCAACAATCACAACTTTGATTACCGCTATGACTATAATTCTGACAACAGTTGACCAACTCCTTGATCACATCCGAGCACCACTCTAACCACCGCATGTGATGATTCTGACTAAAATTGACCAATAATTTCACCACAAATCTAACTGCCACCAACATCGACTTTGACTACCATCAATCACCTCATTGACAATCTCTGCCGCCATCTTCAACAACCACTAAAAATTTACTAAATGAATATTATAATAATTAATCAACTTATTCTTTTAGAATACATTTTTTTAATACTAGTTCAGAGAGACCACAAGTATTATCAACATAATTATTCTTTTAAAATACAATCCGAACCAAACCAAACCAATGCGGTTTAGGTTGGATCAGTTGATGCGGTTTTTTCGAGACAATACAATTTTTTGTTTCTGACATTAAAATCAAGTTAAAAAACTAAAAAAACATATTTTCATTAGTGTTTCCAATAATGTTTTAAATTTTATCGAACATTACAATTTTATTTGTATCCCACAATGTTTGCAACTACATAGGTCAAGTTAAAACCGTGGACAAAAAATAATCTTATTTTGTAAGAAATGCAAAAAACAAAGATTTTATCATTCTTTAGAAGTTTAAGTAGCACATAAATACATTTTTGGAAATAAAAAGGAAAGAAGAAACTTAACAAGAGAAAATATATGTCATTTTATAAAAAAAATTCATTGAGTTTATTTGAGTATTGGTCTAGGTAACATATGTTTAATTAGTGTTTTTTCTTATGTTGCGGTTTGGTTTGGATTGGTTCGGTTGATAAGAGAAAAACCACAAACCGAACCAAACCATGCGGTTGAGTAAAAAAATGATTTGAATACACCCTAACCAAATGCGGTTTTTTGCGGTTTCGGTTTGGGTTGGTTCGGTTTGCGATTTTTCTATTGGATTGGTTCAGTTTTGAACACCCCTACTAATAAGGTATCCATCTATAGTTGCAGATTGCATGCACCGATGAAAAGGAGTGATACCAAATATCATGCTTAAAGTTCATCTAAGCTTTTCACATGATCTAACGATCGCTCGACCATCAAGCCTTAAGGGTAAAACTAAGTTATTCGCCTCAAAGGTCTATAAATAGGGCGTGCCACTTGAAAATAAGGTGCACAATTTCATTTTGAGAAATCTCTTCAAAGCACATTAAAATCTGACTAACTTTAGCATTCAAGTGTCTTTTTAGGTACACCCTCTGCACTTGTGAAGGACCAACACCAACCACTGTGAACCATCGCAAAAGTTGTTTCGCACCACCTCTGGTTGAAACTTATGCTCTCCGGCAAGAATAGTGGCGTCATATATGGGATGAAGTTCTAAGAACCTCATGCCTTTAATTCTCTTTACCTTATGACCACCACAAAGCAATGGTTAGAAAAGGTGTAAAGGCACTTGCAGAAAGCAAACCGATGATGACGACACATCCTTTGGATTATTGTTGTGTGCAATCAAAATAGTTGTTATTTTAAAAATTTAGTGCAAGTTTATCAAATATTGTTCGTTCTAAAGGACCTTTGAATTATCAATGACCAATTATAAAACAATAATAAAAGTATTATAAAAAAATGAATTGAGGGGGAGTTGTCGATTTTTTTTGGTAAAATAAAAAATTGTTAAGGGAATGCAAAAATTCGAATCAAAATCTATAATTCAACATCTTTGAAGGGAGAGTCATGTATGTTTTGAAACATGAGAGAATGAGGTTGTGATATCATTATCTTTAAAAAGAGGGGTGTAATTTATTCTAAAATTAATTTAAAAAAGCAGATGAGATTATAATTCAAGGCCCAATCCACTTCCCTTTGAAGAGCCCATTCATTCACTACACACAAAAAACATGAAATTTAACACACAAAAGAAAAAAAAACAGCAATCTTAACAGCTCCAAAAATATGCAGTCCCTGCCACTTTCTCCTTGTAGTGTCTCAAACAACTTGATGTCTCACCACTGATCTTTTCAACTCCCCGGAAAACATCACCGGAGTTTGTTCTCCGGCCGCCACAAACAACCGTCCAGGTATTTACTTTTTTCAAATACTATTCCAACGTGATTTGAATACATTGAATTATCCCATCTAAAAAAAATATTTTTTTTAGCTCTAGTTTAATTGAATTTCTCAGTAAATCATTATTCCTCCATTTAGGTACAATTGAAATTGGATTATCGAGACAGTTATGGATTCTTCTATTGTTATGGCTAACACAATTCAAGACCCTAATAATGAAATGGAATTTGAATCACATGAAGCTGCATATTCATTTTACAAAGAATATGCAAAATCAGCAGGGTTTGGTACTGCTAAGTTAAGTAGCCGCCGATCTAGGGCATCGAAAGAATTCATCGATGCAAAATTTTCGTGTATTAGATATGGTAATAAACAGCAATCGGATGACGCGATTAATCCGCGTCCTTCTCCGAAAATCGGTTGTAAAGCAAGTATGCATGTGAAGAGAAGACAGGATGGTAAATGGTATGTTTATAGTTTTGTTAAGGAGCATAATCATGAGCTTTTACCTGCTCAAGCGCATTTTTTTCGGAGTCATAGGAATAATGATCCGTTAAGTAATGACGTTCGGATGAGACGGAGGAAGAATTCGACTGCAGGTGGTGGTAAGTTGTTTAGCGCGTATCAGAATATTGATTGTTTGGAGAATTTGATGAATCGTCAACAAGATAAAGGGCGGAGTTTGGTTTTAGAACCGGGGAATGCTCAATTGCTTCTTGAATTGTTTATGCATATGCAGGAAGAGAATCCGAAATTCTTTTATGCCATTGATTTGAATGAAGAGCATCGACTTAGAAACGTGTTTTGGGTTGATTCTAAAGGGTTGGAAGATTTTGGTTATTTTTCTGATGTTGTTTCTTTTGACACAATGTATTTCACGAGCAAGTATAAGATACCATTGGTGCTTTTTATTGGAGTTAACCATCATGTTCAACCAACATTGCTTGGATGTGCATTGATAGCCGATGAGACTGTATTTACTTTTGCGTGGTTACTGCAAACATGGTTTGTAGCAATGGGGGAACGTGCTCCGCAAGTGATTCTAACTGACCAAAATGATGCTATTAAGGCTGCTGTCGCTGCTGTTTTTCCTGGAACACGTCATTGTTTTTGTTTGTGGCATGTTTTGGAAAAGATACCAAAACAACTTGAGTTCTTAAGTACATGGCATGATAGCTTTATGGAAAAGTTCAACAAGTGTATATATCAATCATGGACAGAGGAGCAATTTGAAAAGAGATGGTGGAAGCTGGTTGATAGGTTTAAACTTAGAGATGTTAAGTGGGTTCAAACCTTGTATGATGATCGTGCATGTTGGGTGCCAACGTTTATGAAGGATATTTCTTTGGTTGGCTTGTCTACTGGCTCGCGCTTTGAAAGTTTAAATTCTATTTTTGACAAATATATCCAAGTTGATACTTCATTAAGACAATTTATAGATCAGTACCAACTGATTCTTGAAGATAGAGATGAAGAGGAAGCCAAAGCAAATTTTGATGCTTGGCATGAAACACCTGAATTAAAGTCGCCTTCCCCTTTCGAAAAACAACTGTTGTTAGTTTATACTCATGAAATCTATCAAAAGTTTCAGTTCGAGGTTTTGGGTGCTTCTGCTTGCCATCTAAAGAAAGAAAATGATGGCGTGATTACTACTTATGATGTGAAAGACTTTGAAAATAATCAGAACTACATGGTAGAATGGAACACATCAAACTCGGATATATGTTGTTCTTGTCACTTGTTTGAATATAAAGGTTACCTATGTAGACATGCAATTGTTGTTCTACAAATGTCTGGTGTTTTTAGCATCCCGCCAAAGTATATATTGAAAAGATGGACAAATGTTGCTTTAAGTAGGTATCCTATTGGTGAAAACTTGGAAGAGGTTCAATCCAAGGTCCGGAGATTGAATGATTTATGTAGACGAGCCATAATATTAGGTGAAGAAGGTTCTTTATCCCAAGAAAGTTACTATATGGCTTTAGGTTCCTTAAGCGAAGCTCTAAAGCAATGTGCAAATTTGAACAACTCTGTCGAGAATGCAGCCTTAGCTACCCATATTGGTTGCAATGTTGAAGAAGAGTATCAATCTATTATACCATCTAATGATAAGGTCTCCGATGTGAAAATGAATACGAGTAAGAAGGCTGCAAGGACTGATGTAGCTGGTAGGAGTCCAGGAGGTGTTGAAGGAAGTAAGGGAAAGGTTGGTTACTTTTGTGATTACTGATTGACCTCCTTGTACTCTTTTAAAATTGTCTCTGACTTGGCATTCTTTATGTCATATAGGTGCCTCAGCTTAGAGCAGTAAGTGGTAGTAACGATGGCTTTCAACAAATGGTATGTTATGCCCTGACTTTTTCTATTGCGTTCAAATTTACAATAATAAGTTCTGATAATTTATCCCCTTAGTTTTGTCTAAATGCAACTAACCTCCCCTTTCATTACATTCTGTCAGATTTCTGTTGGAAGATAAAAAATTCTTTAATCTTTGAAACCTTTTCGTTTTCCCTTACTGGTTTAGATTTTGGAGAAATTAAAAACCCTTAGATATTTGGAGTACTCATAATGCTTAATATGTCGACTGGTTCATTTAGTTTGGAATACATATTTTTGTAGTTTTGAATTCATCAAAATTACTACTCCAGTTTTGGAGTACTTTTTAAGTTTATTTTGTCCAATTTTCATTGGTTTATTCGTCTAAAAGTTTATTGGTTTATATTATATAGCAGCTGTCATATGCTAAAATACCATCTTTGAAAACAGTTTTTTGGTTCCAAAATGGTTGCTATCATGTAGAAATTGATGTTGTTGTCATGTGAATTTGGAAAAAAAACATGTTCGAGCATTAATGTCGTAGTCATGTTTGTCAAGTGTAAGAAAAAAGTTACTAAATGGGGGAGTCAAGCTTGTTGAATATTATTGGGAGCATGTGATTTTAGTTTTACTGTGATGTTTTGTCATATTTTTTGAGGTTATTGTCGTTAACTTTTTGTATTTCAATGGAGAAACAAACAGTGTTAATTATAAGAAGGGAGGTATTTGTGTATTTGATGAGAACTTAGGAGTTGGTGCATATTTTAAAACTAAAACGGGTGTTGGTGTCATTTAAAGAGACCTCATAGGACGTGGTCGTGATTGTGATTTCCTCTTCATCAAATTTCATAAAAATGCTCGTTTATTGTGATTGAACAGGATACCATAAACAATTTAAAACCAAACAAAAAGAAAACCAAGGAAACAAAGATGCTTGGAATGCGGTAGTGGCGTATTACGCATAATTCACATGCATATTGAACTTGTCCACAATGCCACTTTGAAACGACCATTAAAACCAGAGAGTAGATTAGAAAATACACTATCCAAAAGTACTTATGGGTGGAGTGGTCCCCTCAAGACATGTGATTCTTCTCCAACAAAAATGTTTTGTTTCAAAGCTAGATTTACACATAATATTTGTGGTGCCAAAAGCCCAAAACCACACTTAAGTGCAAGGGCACTCCATTCGCAGTAGTAATAAAGGACAGAAGTCCGAATATTGTACTCAAAAGATTAAATAGTAATTACTAGATTAATCAAGCTTTTATATTATTTAGTGACCATTGAAGTTATGGTTTAAAATCTTTGGAATCAGAGCAACAAAGAACAAGTCAATTAGTAAGCAGGTCTGAATCAATTTATGGAAACGCCATGGTGGTTCGTTTCACCTTTGCCAATTATAACAATACTTTCTAATTAGTCTACGGTTTCTGTTCTCTATTGATGTCAACCATCACGTTACACAACATTTTAGTGTGAACACTGTTGTAGTTGAAGTTGGTTATTTTGCTTTGCTCGTATGTTATGTTCTTGGGGAGTTTCAATACCCGACTTCTCAAATTGCCACCAATGACAAATATCTGTTGAGATGAAACTTTGGGCTTGGACGGGAAAATAAAGAATAGCAGGCTAGTTTAGTTTTTCAATCCAATATATAGTAGTTTATGCTAGACATTATTTTTTGGCAAACAATCAATATCTGTATTCTTGAATCTTGATGAGATCATTTTCTGAATTTGTTCATGAGGTTTGACACCTTGAGTGCCTTTGTGGTATGGACGTGTGGTTCCAAATTTTTAATATCTGTATGTTTGTGACAGGAGTATACTGATATAAGGTCACATAATGCCATGCCAATGCAGTTTCACAGCATGGTGCCGGCACCTATGTTCCATAATGTTTCGTCCCCCTTTCACACTGCAGCCTCAACTCATTTGCATGACAATCAACTTCCTCCTTAACTGAATAAGGATCCAAAGACACCGTGTATTGAACTGTACATAAGAGACGACTTCTGAAAGACAAAATACATATGTAGACTTGATAGTATCCACATTTCACATAGGCGAGGTGAACATTTTAATTTGATTGTTGTGCTGCCTTAAGAACCATAGTATTGCAAGGATAGGGTTTGCCATCCCCCGGTAATTATCTTGTGTTGATTTTGTTTATGATCAGTTGGATGATCAAAGTGAAATCTAATATAGTAAATTGCTAGTCATTAGATATGTAGCTAGCCGTACAAGACTTTAGTCTTATAACTAACTGAAATGTAACTAGCTAAACATTTTCTCACTTATGCAATACTCCTATTTTATAATTAAATCATCACTTTCTTAATCAAACCACGTGAAATTAACGATTTGATGGCGTTGAGTTCGCAATTTTGAAGCAGTTATATGATTTATTTGTCGTCGTCTAATGTCAGTTGCACCATGCAGAAGGGTAATCAATCCCTTCCTCCATAAAATCGCAATAGTCGCCACTTGCCATGGCACCCCCTGCTAACATCTCCAGCTTCATATGCACTGACTGGGTGAAGTGGCATGAGAACAACCTCCCATGGGTTAAAATGATGAATTTTTTCTTATCTTTTTACTTTATAAAACAGTCTTTGAAGAGTGGTATCATATGTGATTGCCCCCTTTTCTTCCGTTTAGCTGTATAAGAAATTTTCAATCTTAATGTTACTGTATGAGATTATAACATAATGTGTCAAAATGTATAAAGTAGTTAACACTACACAATAATAGAACTAATAGAAGTTATTTGATCATTTTGATTCTGCAAAACTATTATTGTGTGTGAGTTCATCTATAGATAAAGGTCCAACCTTGATTAAAAAAATCATTTTAATTAATTTGAAATAATATCCTCAATGCAGGGTCATTTAATCACAGTTCAAGTAACAAGTAAAAAACATTACAGCTCAAGTAGTAAAAAAATGTTGCAGGAACGTTTGATATGCTCGAAAACAAATTCTAGCTAGTAGTTTTTCACTTTTCAACATTTAGTTCGTGTACCACCAAAAAAAAACATTTAGTTCGTGTGTTTAGTCAGTGGACTAGACAAAAAAAATCTCACTATAGAAAGAACGCAGTGAAAAAATATAAAAACTAACCACTAACGAATTCTCTGATGCGAATACATGCACTTGCTACATCTATAACAACAATAATACATGAACACTTCTAAATTTCATAAATTTATTCAACACATCATTTTTTTGATTATCACTCTCTTCATATTATATCACTAACATATCATATTGCATCACTCTAACTTTCTCTTTCTTTGAATGTGTATATGCTAACAAAAATAAATCATAAAAGAATGGTCTGGGTGTGTGTTTTAGGCCTTTTGGCAGATATTTGGAAAATCATTTTTTATTTTATTGAAAAGTTTGGAACACCTTTTCCAGAAGCCAAATAAACAATTCCTGAATGCTGTTTGTTGAACTCTCGGAAAATCTGCAAAACAATTATTTTACTTTGGAAGACTTAAAGATTTCTCTCCTGCATTTAAGCAAATATGACTAAGAAAACTTTAAATTTATACAGGACCCAACTAAATTTTGTGCACATTTAGTAGTTCCTTTCCTCCATAGTCAAATATAAATAAAAAAAATGTCATACGGACTTAAACATAAGCAATTTCTAAATAATTTGATCATATTTAATATATCACTCAAAAAATATCATTAAGCTAGTTTTTTATAAACCAAATTCTCATAAACATTTTAATAAACAGAAAACGTCGGTTGAAGAATGCATTCTCTTATTGACAAAGAGTACAATCTTTTAATGAGTGCACATACTACTATCATGTTGGGATGACCACTAAAGTAATTGTTTATCGTAAATGAAAATTAAATTATGACTATGCACAAAACATTGCGTGACTGAAGTTTTATTCATGTACTGTAATTTGATCATTGGAAAGGAAATAAAACGCGTAAAACCCTTGTATAATGGCATATTTGCCGTGCTTAATTAAGCACAATCCCGTGTTTGGCGCCTTATAAATATGGATATAATTTTTCTTTCTTTCAGACATATTCAAATAAGGTCTCGTAAGTCTAACTACTCCATATCAGGAATGAAATTTAGCCAACCATATACAGATGAAGTTGAGTATTTTTCACAAGAAAAATCAAAGTTTGATCTCTAACTCCTAACTAAAAAGTTGTCAATATCTATTGTCTGACGGTGTCTCAATCAACAATCATTAATTACCACATGTAAACAAAGACCCTGTGAAAAACAAAAGAAGTAACATTAGCCGACCATTTAGGCTTAATTGCAGTTTTGATCCACCTATAGTTTTGGTTCTTCTATTTAATATTTTGTCTAAAATATGATGATATTATACGTTTTAAATGAAGTTTTCAAGAAAATTTTCTTACGATTTTATCGATGATGATATTTTCTCATTTTCATATAATATACCACAACATTTAAAACTTATCACATCACCATTTTTAGTCAAAAAAATATGATACAGGGACCAAAGCTGTCAAATTTTAAAATAGGAGGACTGATTTTACAAAAAGATAAAAATAAGAGGACCAAAACCGCAATTAAGCATCAAGTGGTTTTTACAATGTACATCACACTTATACAACTCAGTCATATTTTGTTCCAATTATACACAAATTAAACAACGTTTATGAAACTTACACCATTAATGATTTTTTTATCTACAATCATTTCTTTACTACCCACACTACCACATTATAGTTCATCCAATGAAGAGAAAAATAAGGAATGATTCTTCATGAAACTCGTTTAGATACAAATGTTCTAAGGGTTGTTTGGGGTGGTTGCAATCGGGAAATAAGTAAAATTTTATCAATATCTATTTTTTAGGAATTCCTTTTTATAGTGAGAATAAGATGAGTCATGATATCAGTTAAGACATTGTAAATAATGAAGTAAGGCCGTAAAAAATTTGATTTATACTAACTCGATGGCATATATGTAATATTAATTAAATCATATAATTAAAATAATTCAATTAAATTTGACAGTTACTTCATCCTTCTAAAATATTTGTCTTTTTTTTTATTTTGTGCACTACTCACATAACATACTTTGACTATATTTTTCTATTAGTATATAAAAACAAATAATAACATATAAGACATTGTTAGATTTGTCTCAATAAATAATTTTAAAATATCAACTTTTTGTAGTAATTTTTACTAATATTTTTACTAATAAGTAATTTAAAACATTAAATATCCAAATTTGACATTGATAAATGTGAAACATTCAACCAAGTTAACCATTTTAGAACATATGAAGTAATTGTCCTAAAATATTTTTTGTTATTTTTTAGGAGCATTTTAGGACAATTTTTATAAACCAGTCATTGCGGCACTGAGAAATTACTTAGAGAACAAAAGAGAATCCAGGACCGATGACCAACCATCTTGGGGAGATAATTCCGCACATGAGAACACATGCTTGTTGAAAATCATCTCACGCTAAAAAAAATGGTGGGATCGTGTGTTTTTGTCCACGAAAAGTGTTACAGATATTTTTCTTTTAATAATCTCGCTAACATTTACTGTTTTATTGAGTGAAATTTATGTTCCACATTTTAAAAACGGATTCATATAAAGTTGACCTACGACGAGTACTATTGATAATAGGATCCAAGTTAGTTTTATCTAATAAGATAATAGTACATGTTAGAAAGAGTGTTAGAAATGGCGTGTTCCAAACATTTCTTTGTTACTTAGTCAAATTAAACTAAAACGGGATGCTTTGTCTTGTGTGTATCTTCACTAATCCTTTACTTAATTGCAATCTTAAAATAAGTTTGCTTGACACCACCTTACCTAACTGTCAGGTCCTGTGCTGAATCTCAGTTGAAACAAACAAAAAATTTCAATGGTTGAATAGTTCCCATGACGAAGCACGGAATCTTGCAGATAAGGTTTTTTCTGGAACATTACTGTCCCATTACTGGATTGTTGGATTCTTTCTCTTGAATGCAGAGTAACAAATGAAAATTATTGAATATTCCCGATGAGTGTGTTTGTTTGATACTCCTACTTGATTCTTCTGTTCCCTAAGATAAGTTTAAATTTTTTAATACCGTAGATTTAGAAGAAAAAAAATAAATAAATAATTTTATAGAGTATGGAGTACCATTAACCATTGCCATTTTTTGATAAAATTAACCATTGCATTTATTCATTAAGAAAAATGCTAGGAGTATTTTCTTTCTATTATCGTTCAAATAGTTGCATTTTTTTATTGGATGAAATTTACGTAGATCTCACCATTTTACATAGGATCTCTTATCAAAGTTTTTTTTTGTTGGTGTTTTTGACGTTTGAAATGTTTGGATATTTTACCTGTATACGGCATCCTACGTTAAAAAAAAACGCACACATCACTCATCAAATAAGAGAGTGTCAATTGCACTCTCAAGTTCAAATTTGGGGTGGAGCAAGTATCAACGTCTCCATCTTCACTTCTGGTTTTTAATTTACGAAAAACACAAATATGAATCTATAGTTAAAGTGCATTTTCTTAGTTAAAGTCAGGAGTCAGGACAAATTCGAGTAGGTATCTACGAGTATGGTCTCCTTTTCAAGCCATGTCTATTTATAGATTGAGGTAATAGTACATCTATCACAACCCACGTGTCATGCATGATTCACACAAGTATCATCATACAAATACAAATACAAAGCTAGTGGGTTGTACTTCTATGGTGTGACCACACTAGTATAAATCCTGCACTTTAGTTCACAGATTCAGGTTCTGACACCGCAAAATAATTGCTATGATCTCACGGGCCACCATGGGATATTTAGGTTTAAATTGAAGTCTATTAATTATGGAAATTAACTTCTTTCCTTAGAAGTGCAGAATGAGGTAGAGAGACAAATATTTAGGTATATGTAGGGTTACTTACCATTGCATTATCAGCAATACTCGTTGATAAATGGAGCATGATAGGGTCCTAATTCCGTTTATTTGCATAAGTACCCTCCCAAATTCGTTAACTTTCCCTTTGGTTCTTAAATTGTCCATCCTTTACTACCTGATATGAGTATCAATCATCAAAGGCTGTATGGTCTAGTAAATTTGCATAGTAGGGATTTCTATTTAAAAGTTAAAATTGTAGCACTCGTGAAGTTTGGTTGGGTATCCATAGTCCAAGGAATCAGATTCCTTGCTGTTACAACAGTGTGCTGTAACTGTTCCAGGCCATTCAATTTTAAATTGATGGCAGAGATTATTTTACTGTGTGAAACTGTGATTAAATCTGGACCGATGAATCTCATATCTACGGCTGAGATATGCTACAGTGTGCAACTGCGTGTAATATTTACAGCAACAAATCCTAATCCATAGTCCAATTATGTAATATCGGGTCGTATGTTTTTTTTTAATTTATTTAAAAGTAAACCAATTTTTTTTTTGACGAAAACAAAGTTAACTATTATCGTTAATCAACCAATGTTCAATACAAAAATGATAGGAATAAAAAATACGGTGACTATCCAAAGAACATGTCACCCTAACTAAAATATGAGAAATTGTGTTTGTTTGTCTCCTAACAAACTTTACCTCGGAGATAATAGAACTTGCACTAGGGTTCCATCTGTTCACATCAGCAAAGTGAATGACATCGAGTAAGGCTACTGTCTCCCCCTCCAAAACTGTCATATTTACCCGCTGCCATTTCGTTTGAACCCGAATAAATTATCCACGAAAGTCTCTAACACAACACGAAAAATATGTAAGATGATTACGATCATGAAACAAAATTATAAATAAATTTTGTTGTGATATTGATATTCAAGCAAACTTCTAGATATTTAAGAATTCTCCGTTCAAAAAACTACTCAAATAAACTTTCCATTTTCAACTAAGTCTAGCTATTGTAATTGAAAAGCCTATACGTGCCATGATTGGGAAAAATATACAAACAACATGACAACGAAAGAAACCCGATGTTATACTTGTGGTCCTTTCTTACTTAGATAATGACCTGACCTTTTATCTTCTTTTTTTTATCGTCATTTTAACGCATTTTGATCTATTTGTACATGATTGTTCAAGTTTCAAATTTATAGTTGTATTTTCCTGCGAGTTTTCGGTTTTTAAACACATGATTTTCATCTATTTTTGCATATGAATATTGAATTAAAGTTTAAAAATTATTGAATTTAATTAAATGATTACATATGTAAGTTTGCTTTTTATTATTATTTTTTATTTTATAAAATACCAAAGTTTATGTGAGTTATAAATCACTTAAATTCAAGACTTCGAGAGAAAACCAATACGATCTTGCATAACACCTCTGCAAGTCCAACATCCATAATTGCTGCACGATAGCTTCTAATAACTTAAGATAGATCTTTCATACATGAAATACATCTAAACTAAATGATTATCGTGAACGAACAATAATGGAGAAAAATAAAACTACTAGTATTTTTATAACTTAATATCTCCTCTTGCTTAAAAAAAACACGACACTCCCCTCTATTCCTTAGGTTGATGTTTTAAGCCTGCATACTTTTCCTAAAACAAGACTTAAGTATATTTATTTTTTTAACAAGCCAAAATATGATATATTAGCCAAACAAATTATTAAACCAATCAGAAAAGTACAATGATAGAACTCAAAAATAAACAAAGTCAAGCAACTAGATAAATCATTAATTATGCACACATTTTTTTGGTTAAAAAATAATAATAAAACCAATAACAAGACAATTTCCGTTCTCCCCTAAAAAAAGTAGACAGTTCTGGGTATATAATTATTTATTTTTTGTTGAAATACTAAGAATGAAAAAGTACAGAGTTGCTTATGATATTCGATAGTTTTCTTACATGAATAGTTTTAAAATAAATTTAAAATATTAAAACATCAATTAGAAATCGAATGAAGTGAGTAATTAATGACAAATACCTAACATGATTGAGTGAATATTTGTTCATTGAAAATATAGAAGAAAAACCCTGTCAGCCTCATAATTGAGTTCAGAGTACCATGTGCATCCTTTAAATCGCAATCTCTTTGTCTAGCGCCATATTTCCTTCTATCCCCACAAAAATCCCACAATCTTATCCTCTAAAATCCCAAATTCACCCCATATATTCCTACAATTTCTTCAACTATAATAAAAAACAGTAATATCATGGACATTTTTTCTTACATTTGAAGATATTTGATTAATCAATTGTAAAGATATGATTAATTTTATTTATTAGATCGTTAATTCAATTACATATTTAACTATCTTCTTTAAAAAATTACATATTTAACTATAATTTTTTCCGTTAAAAAAACCTATGATCTTTAATGTGATTTAAATAAATCATTTATTAAATAAAAAATATATTCTGCAATCCTTTAATGTAAATGTTTATAACAAATTAGATTTTTAAGTTCTCTATGTTTTAAATTGGTTTTTAAGTTTCATTTTGTTGTAAATTTGTCGTTTAAATCTTAGAATATTTAGACTCTTACTCATTTTTCAACAACTTTGTTAAAAAAGTGTTTATAGACCATTTAACATTGATGTGGTAGATCAAAAAAATGCTTATGACATGATCAAATATGGTTATTCACTCATATTTTCTGTTTTTGCTTTTGAATTTAAGCTTAATTTTAAAAATGAAGTAACTTATAGATCTCTCTTGTTTTTTCATCAAAAAATTATAAATCAAATAATTAATCAATTTTGTTTCAAATCAAAATTAACAATATGCTTATGAACTCCAGCTTTTATAATGAATTTAGACATACAAACTCACACAAACACTTTTTAACCAAAAATTAGATCACAGGGCAAATATTTTTTAAATTAAATGACCAATTTGTAAAAGAGAAATAAAAAATAAAATAAAAACTGATTTGATATAAACATCTAACTTAAAATTAGACATGATAGTTTGTCCTTATTCAATTAACCAGTTTTACACCTGATCACCAGACATTTAACATAAATATGAAAAAATTGAGTGTCTATAACTACATGTTTGAATAAAAATGTAGAAGAGCCAAATATTGACCAAATCACAGTTCAAGATTTCACTAGATACTCCCTGCCTAAGGGGCAAAATCGTCACAAAACTCAAATTATTCAACACTATATAATAACTACGTTGTCAGAACCTCAAACTCAAACACTCCATGCAGAAACTGTAGTTCACAACCGACCATAAACCAAGTTCATCATTAATTTCATTTCATATAGTATAAACTTTATATTATAATTAAATCCTCAATTTTAACCATGAGTAGTTTCCAAACTATATCCGTAGCAGTAATACTGTTGGCGCTCACCGCCACCGTCCATTCATGTCCACCGTCAGATAGGGCGGCGCTACTAGCCTTCAAAGCAGCTCTCCATGAACCCCAACTCGCCCAACTCGGCATCTTCACCTCATGGACCGGAGCAGATTGCTGCAACAAATGGTATGGAGTTAGCTGCGACAAAGAATCTCGCCGCGTCGCCGATATCAACCTCCGCGGCGAGTCAGAAGATCCAATCTTCCAAAAAAAACACCACCGTACCGGTTACATGACCGGTTACATCTCACCGGCAATCTGTCACCTCAACCGTCTCTCCAGCTTCACCGTCGCCGATTGGAAAGGTATCTCCGGCGAAATCCCTCGCTGCATATCCTCCCTTCCTTTCCTTCGTATCATTGACCTCATCGGAAACCGCCTCACCGGAACCATCCCCATCGACATCGGAAAACTTCAACGGTTAACCGTTCTTAACATCGCCGATAACGCTATCTCCGGTAACATTCCCCGGTCGCTAACAAATCTTAGAAGCCTGATGCACCTTGATATCCGTAACAATCAGATTTCCGGGCCCATACCTAATGACTTCGGCAGGCTTCCAATGTTGAGCCGGGCTTTACTAAGCGGTAATAAATTATCCGGGCCCATACCCGAGTCAATTTCTCGTATTTACCGTTTAGCAGATCTCGATCTATCAAGAAACCAAGTTTCTGGGCCCATACCTGAGTCCCTAGGTAAAATGGCGGTTTTGTCCACACTTAATTTGGATATGAACAAAATTTCTGGGCCCATTCCAATAAGTCTTTTTAATTCTGGAATAAGTGATTTAAATTTAAGCCGAAATGGTTTAGAAGGTACTATACCTGATGTGTTTGGTGTGAGATCTTATTTCACGGTTTTGGATTTGAGTTATAATCATCTTAAGGGTCCTATACCTAAATCAATGGGTTCTGCTTCTTATATTGGACATTTGGATTTGAGTTATAATCATTTGTGTGGTAAGATTCCTGTTGGAGATCCTTTTGATCATTTGGAAGCTTCTTCTTTTGTTTACAATGATTGTCTTTGTGGGAAGCCACTTAAAGCTTGTGCTAATTAAACAAACTTACTCTTCTTGTGTGTTGAAATTATATGTATTTTTGTATAATTTGTAATAGGAAGAAGAGTCTTGTGTTTATTGATTAGTAGTTAGTTGATTACTGTATTTGTGTTTGTAATTTTCATCATTATCATGATCATGATATCTTACATATGTTACAATAATTAAGATACTGAATTTAGAAGATGGTGATGGGTGGGTTTGGTTGTCAAACAATGCTGCGGGATTCTCGGCAAGTTCTTGTTTTAAACATTTGGTCTCACATATAAATACAAATGTTCAACCTAGTGATATGGTTTTGTAAAGGCTTTGAAAAAGGTGTGGGAGATTTACGTTTCATCTAAAGCTAAGGTTATAGTTTGGGGATTACTTGAAGGAAGACTAGCAACTAGAGACATTTGCTCAAAAGAGGGGGTAATGTCCACCATTCATGATATGCCCTATGTTTCTTGTTGACTCTAATAATCATCTCTTATTCTCTTGTCTTTTATCTTCTTATAATGTATGGTCCGTCATAAATAATTAGATGGGTATTCAAGATGTAAACTATAATGATGGTTTTTGACATATCTTTATCCATGAGAAATGGGTTTTGAATATTTGAGTAGTCGTTGTTTGATGTATTTGATCGGTTTGAAACAAAATTATCTTTTGGTTGCGGGTTGCAATTCAATAATCTCTCAAATTAAAATGGTTGTTTGGTGTATTCTAATTAGTTTAAGGAAAATTCTATGGTGAAGTCATGAAAATGATTTTTCTGATGAAGTTAACACTATAACATCAAAAGTATAGTGAGTAACACCCCACTGTTTGTACAGTGACATCAAAAGTCCAGTCCCCCATAGTATCATCAATTCATCATATTAACAAGACTATACTTAATCTAATTTTATCATACCTTATTTTAAGTGTAACACCCCACAAAGTGTAACACTTAAGACTATCACATAATATCATCAAATATGTTTGCATGTTAAAGATGCCAACGATAAAATAGTACCTGTAAGTCCAAGATGTTGCAAGCATTACTAGATGAATTACTATTGATCATTAATCAGTAATCAACAATTTAAAAATGAATCAAACATTAAAATCAAAATTAATTTTTTCAAAAAAGTCAGTTTTCTGACTACATCGTAGAAGCTTCCTCAGTTTAATTGTCCTTTAAAATGTCATTCTTGTTTCTAGTTTTAATTTCAAAAATAAATGGATGCATTCATTTTGACAGATTTTCTAGCATTGAGCAAATTCCTAAACTTAGAAATACTAGCTCTTCGTGGAACCTTCTTCCTAATAAAACATACATTGAAATTTGTTTTGTCTGATACTTGGCGCTGCGTGTATATAGTGCCATACAAAATAAAATTCCTACTCAAAGAGCCGAGAATATGTTAGGAGTTTCACACCTGGTAAATAAAAGTGCTTAATGTGGTACTTAAGCCATGACGTTCTTTCATCTAACGAACTAATCTTTTGGGATGAGCTCTCCACATGAGCTAAGTCTTAAGTTGGATCACAGAAAGGTACTCTACCGAATACTGATAGATGAGTGAAACCGCCAAAAAAAGAAAGGACTACCATCAGATCAGTGCTGATAGAGTAAAAAGTAAAAACCATCGTAAAAGCCAATTCTTAAAGGACGTAACAATGTTAGGAGTCACACATAACAGATTAAAATAGTAGTTAGATAAGACCTCTGTGGTGATGAGAGGCCAACAATAATCTAATCATTTTGTGCTTTTTCCTCTCCACTTCATCAATCTTTCCAATGAATGTCATACAAACGCTGTTCTTGTTGTGCAATAGGTTCACAAGTGACAATCGCAGTACTAAAAAAAACTGTAAAATAACTTTGTCCTAAAACTCAAAGCAATAGAATTGGCCTAAAAATATTTCTAACTTTTTATTCAGGATTGTGCCAGGGTTCATCTTAACTAGAGCTCAACGCCACAAGCCCAAACGATGATTTGCGTGCACCCATACGATCAATTAAACGATGATTTGCACATCGCAATGATTAATTCACGTCCAGTTACACTTGTAACGAACTATCCAACTAAATCATCTCGACTGTTTAACTATATAAATAAATTTCTCATCAAAATCAAGGTACATGTTTGTTATGCACTACATATTTAAACTCAATCACATAATTACTTGAGTTTTTGAGTGTGTAATATTGTTAGATAAAACAGATTGAACTGCGGCTTATTCCGCTGGTTGAATTGAAAACACTAGTTTGGTAGGTAAATTAATTTTAGTTGAATTTGTAGCTTGATTGAATCAGATTAAACCATGATTGAATCACAATTTGTTTAATTGGTTTTCATTTTTTTTGTGTTTCTTTTTTACTTTTTTTATTTGTCATTGGGTTCAATCTTGGTTAAATTGATTGAACCAATTCAACAATGACTAGAGATCTCACCGTTCGATCTCCATATCCATTTTTAAAACATTTGCTTGCAAGTATACCGATCCAGTAGGAACTCACACGCTAACAGGGACGAAGCCTAGAATAAGGAAATAAATTTTTATATTTAACCATCATAGTGATATATATTCAGCTAAAACCAATCTATTAGTTCTACGAGATATAACAAGAACAACAAGTGCAATGCCTTATTGTTTTATGACAACTACAGAGATAGCTTCTTTAAAAAAAAAAAAAAAAAACTACCGAGAGAGCTTTCTTCCAAAAAATGAAAATGTCAAGACAATATTAAAAAAAAATTACGAATTTCTTGAAAATATCTTACTTCTTTACATTGAAAAATATAATATAAATCTATTTAGTAAATATGTTTATAATTGATGGATTTGATTCTTTGAAGTAATGTGTAGCTCAACTTTTTTAAATAGTTACTGTCAATTTGTATTTGATTTGTTATTCTTTTAATTTGAATTGTTGTTCTTTTAAATATAAATTAAAAAGCAATAAATCAAATATAAAAAAGAATAATGACAGCTATTTAAGAAAATTGAGCTCGACCATACTTCAAAGAAAATATAGTGTTAACTTTTTTATTGTTTAAGTTTTGTATATTTGTTTTATTAAACATTTTTTTTTGTTTATATTAAAATCGACGGTTATCGTACTTCCACCACTCTTCCCATAGTTTGCTGTGGTTTAATTTGAGATTCATTTGAAAACTTCATCAAAGAATTATATTGTAATATTGGAACATCTACTACTATTTTTGTGGAGTTTTGAGGGTTTTTTTTGGGTCTTAAGCTTGCACGTGAACAAAGTATTACTACTCATTGAATGTGATTTTCAAGTAACTACTACTTAACATTCTTTGTCTTATCCACTTTCTCCATTGAAATGTCTCATTGAAACATATTTATAAGGAGGTTAACTCTTGTGTTAATTTCTTTACCAACTTTGGTTATACTATGGTTCTTTCTTTTGAATGATTCTTCAATTTCCTTGTCTCTCTTTATCTATTATGCTTCCGATTGATGTAATGAGATATAGTGTCCCTTAATTAATTCTTTAGTAATTTTTCTCTCTAAAAAGATGAACAATGGCTGAATGCGGTATTGTGTTGACAACGAATATGGGATCATATAATCCAAACATCTCCACTCTCATGCACATGAAGATAGTATCACAAAAGAGTAAATAAATTTCTATGTCCGATGTAGCGACAAAATGTGTGGATAATATAAGAGATGAAGGACCACCGCACGTGGTGAGAAAACGACATAATCCTTAGCTGGTTCATTGCATTGGAGGAGCCTTGCACATGTTCTATTTTCTATTTTTAAGAAGAATGACTCTCACATGTTTGTGTAATAGGTAATCAATTGGTCATGGTAACCTATCTTGGTCGGATTATGCACTCTCGTTTCTTTATGGCTTCTCTATTACCACTAGTTGGTACTTGGTAGATGGGAAACAGCATTACTTTTCTCTCTCTAAACACATGGGAATGTATAATAGAGTGAGTGAGAGTGCTCAACTTTATAGACTTCAAGTTGGTAAGTAATGGAGGAGTCCTTATGGAAGAAGCCCTTCAATGTCATGATCTGGTGAGGGCTTGAGGCATTATGGATTGCATGAGTCTTAGGTTAAGTGAGTGTTTGGGACTGAGGTAGAAGGCTTCTAGACTTGCATTTTTTTAAAAAGCTAGAAATTCTTGCTTTACAATTTTCAAGTTTAAAGTATATTGAGAAGTGAAAATGAGCCTCCAAAAACAAATTCAAACAACCACTAAACGGATTGGTTTAAAAAAGTAGGCATGTTTCGAAAGTACGATATGTAGGGCTGCGAGGGTTTGACCTTAGACCAGTCCGAAACAATTTTCATTGAAAATATAAAACCAATTGATTTGTTTTTTTAACTTTCAATTGAAATCGATTTAGGAAAGCTTAAAATGTATAGCAAATAGAGACAAAGTGAAATTTAAGATCTCGAAGGGTTGAAACTCAAATAGGATGCTAGTATTTGCGTTTTTTGTTCTTACAGTACTTGTACAAAATGTGTAAGATAATTATTTTGTGCCTCATGAAAAGTGCTTCTGATGACTACCTAAACGTTAATAAAATAAAAATGAAAACAATATTGTCTAGTTCACAATTTTAAAAAATTTCGGAAAATATATTTTTGGATCAGACAAAAACAGTATTTTATATTACGAATCTACACATTGAAAAAATATGAAAATTGTGTTTTCTTTGATGTGTACATTCACATAGATTTGGGGTAAAAAAGAGTGTGTCGGTTGTGCCAAAAAGCTCAATTTGTAAGAGACTCGAAAATAAGTGATTGGGTAGGACACTAAAGTCTTTTTCTATCTCTCAAAAGTAAGTGATTGGGTAGAGCACTAAAGCCAAGCTCCCCCTCCCTCTCTCAATTAAAAAGCTAAGCTAGAAAACTAGGGAAATAAATCAAGCAATAACTAAAGCACAAGCCTCACAAGTCACAAGACCCATGGCATAAGCTAGTATGTACTCCCTCCGGTCTCAAATGTAGGGAAAAAAAATTGTGGTCTCAAATGTAAGAAAAAGTCTAGTAAAATCAACCTAATAAATGCTACTATTTCAATTTTACCCTCATTAAAAGTCACATTCTCATAATTAAAAGCTACATGTTCCCATGCTGTTTCACGTTCCCATATCTCCATGAGTTCAAAAATCACTTTCTTTCAATACACGTGCACAGTAGTCCAAATTCATTTTAACCAAAAGTACCACGTTTGAGTTTTAAAAAATTTCAATGGCTGATCTTTTTGTTTCGGTAAGTGGAAGTAGTATGAAAAACTATTAGAAATTCACCATGAGAAGTTCAACGATTTTCTCCATCATTCCACGCAACAATTATTACTTAAACCCACTCCATCATTAATTATTACTAAAACATGACAAGGGCAAAATTGGAAAGTTGTACATTTTTTAACATGACTTCAATGTAATCAGAATTATATTGAGACCGGAGGGAGTAGTGGGGGCCTTGACCATTTTTTTAAGAGGCTTAAACAGAATTATATTAATCATAACAATCAGAGAATAAAAGGTGTTATCACATTCTTTAAAAAAAAAAGTGTTATCATTGGCAAGATACAAAAGTACAAAAATAAATAAAATAAAAGCACTTAAATATAACAACACAACCAACATCTAAACGGTTGAGTACTCGTTTGATAGAAATTGTGAGAGAAATCCTTAGTTTTAAATTTAATCTAATACCAAATAAAAAGCTTCTCCAAATCAACAAAAATAAAAAGCTCTCCAAATCAATAAAAACCTTTAAAATTGTCATACTTACCAAAAACAACTTATTACACCCTTCTAAATTATCCAAATTTTTTACATGGGGAAATTTTATGGAGAAGCAATTTTTTTTTTATATATATCTAGTTAAGAAATTTATATGACTAAATATGTGTATGTTGAAGATTAAATAGTTTTTTACATCTTAAATTCTTGGTTTACAAAAATTATAGGCTCTTAAATCAACATAAAATAATAATTGGACTCCATGTATTCAATACTAAGGGTGGTAATAGGTCAGACCATGTTTTGATAGGTCTGGCCCTGGCCTACGTAAAAATTTGCAAGCTTGAGTCCTGTCTATGACCTTCGTAGATCTATTTTTTTGTCTGGCCTAACCAATTTAAAAGTTTAGTCTGACCTGGAAGCTTATTTACATGGCTATTTCATATTAAAGTTATTAAATATTCTATTTTATCTACTTCTAAATAGGCTATATCGACCTTAAAACATATTTCATTATAAGACTTGTCTATTATTACAAGGCCTTAAAGCTTATTGAAAAAGTTCATTATTTGAGTTGTTTTTTGATTTATATGTTTAATATAAATTATATTTTAATATAAATATAAAATAAGTTTTATTAATATGCATAAACAAACCGATCTATCAAACTTCATAGGTTTTTTTATAGAATAAGTCTGAGACTTTTTTAAAAACATAAACCTAGTCTTTTTAATAAACAGTCGGTCAAGGTCAGCCTTTGCAATCCGATAGTACCAAGTGTCAGCTTGAATTATGTGAAGGTAACCAAAATGAGTATGTCATACTCCCTAATTTATCACCATCAGACATTGCAAAATCTAACTATAGCTATTTTTGCAATGTTGCATCATATTTATAGTGTATTTTTCCATTCCGCAATACTTCACAAAATTTCAAGAGAATGTGAAATGTTTGACCTAAGGATGTCAATGGGTATCCGCGGGTACGGGTAGTATGATATCCGTCCCCGCCCCGTTGGATAAATATGGTATCCGTACCCGTCTCTATATCTATGCGGGTATCTCTATACGGGTAATCCACGGGTATTTAGATACCCACAGATATCTGTGGGTACCCATGAATTTTTGATTTTTTTTTTGTACAAAGAAAAATTCAACTTTTAATTACTTGCAAAATTCAACTTTTAAAGATCCATATATAACATATTCCATTCAAATTTCATAATCCATACCATAACCATAATCCAACAAAAATCGGGATTCTTACATAATCCCAAGCAAATTCATCATACCATAATAGATATGATTCTTACATAATCCATGCAAATTCTTGAAGTAAAATAAAAGATAAAAACATCCAAAATCCACATCCAAACTCTTATATATATATATGTATATTTTAGTAATTTACATAATTTATTAACGGGTATGGATACCCGCGGGCACGGGTGTCATTATATCTCCATAAATTAACGGGTAGTTAAATACCCGTTTATTATATCCGTGGGTACCCGTTTAGCTATCCGCCCCGTGCCATGACGGATTTTATCCGCGGATACCCGCGGGCACGGATTTTTTTGCCACCCCTGATTTGACCACTAAATTAGTGTCACGCATGTTTGAAAAGTTATGTTCATAATGTATACATAATAAAAAACTTGAGGATGTCGAAGGTGTCCTTGGGATAATCTCGTAATTCTTACGGGGTGAAGACAATAGGGTTGGTCCTTGGATATTATTTTTTCCATTTAGTTTTCAAACATTTCACTCAGGGTTGAACTATGTCATAAGATAGATCAAATATTCGTAGTTTAACTTGTATAAGAAAAAACAGTCTTTGTTCATCGTACCTATATGATGGTATTTAAGAAAAACAGTCTTGGTTCATGCCTGCTGCATAATTCTTTGGTTTATGTAAAACAATGGAAAATGCTTATTTTTTTACGATGTTTTTACTCGTTAACAAGATCCAAGCATGTTAGTTATTTATTTGTTGGTCCAAATAGAAGTTTTAAGAAAATGGAAAAAGCCTAGTAGAACAACAATAAATGGGAAATTGTTTTTCAAGCTTCTGAAATTGCTGTTACGCATCCAAAATCCCCTCCAATATCTCCGATGGCAGTTAACTGTCTCTTGGAACAGTTGTTAACGGTCGTTGATGATATTATGAGAATTTTAGGGTGTGTGAGAGCAATTTTAGAAACCTAAAGAGCATTTTCAAAATAAATGGCGCACAAATGGTCTAACTTGGAATATTGTTTGTCTAATGGGCTGATCAACGGGCTAAGTGTCATTCAAGTATACTGGGCCTTTTCTCTAACCAAGTACTCCAAGTAGACTGTTTCTTTTTCCACCCTCCAACCTTCTGGCACACTTCATTCGAATTATAAAATCCAAAACGATGGAGTGTTTTAGAGGATATTTTAACGTGTTTATGAGGGGTATTTTACGTTTTTCGGATTATAACGGGTAATTTCCGAAATCTGCAGGATGTGCGAGAAATCAATATGGTGGAAAAATAATCTGTCTTTCAAGTGCTATCGAATTATTGGTCCTGGATCCCCGGTAACTTTGAGAAAATTTCAACTAACTAAATATTTTTTCACTTCTATATATTTGTAAAATTCATAAAAACTGTGCACAACAAATCAAGTGTTATGTTCCTAAAAAAAACAAATCAAGTGTTATGGTCAGAAAAGAATGAGAGAACTTTTATTCATAAGAAGGAATGATAGTATAATTTGTTCTCCATTTTATTTTGACGGCAAAAAAAACATAATTTGAGGGATTATAGACTACTTACAGTTAATCAATAGAACAAAATTGAAGTCACCACTTTTCCTTTCAGCACATATAAAGGCTTTCAGATCACTTTCTACATCCAATATTAAAAGGTAATTATCCTTTTTCTAAAAAGCTTGGACTAAATTCTTGCTAGTTATAATTATGGTATAGCTTTCGGAAACTTACCCCTTCAATTATGTAATCTTATATTTATGAGTACATTATAATACTAGTTTAAAAAATATAAAGACTTCAGAACAGAGACAACACGAGAGAAGATATCAAATCTAGCTAGAAGATAGAAACAAATAGTTGAAATATCTATCAAACATTGTAGGTTTTTGTTGTTTGTTGAGGGAAATACAATACAAAACATTAAATAGAGTATGTCCATACCACACAAGTATCAATCATGAGTCACAACATGTTACTAGTAAATCCAAAAAATGAAAATATGGCACTTAGCAAATTGAATTGAAGACTAACATAAACTATGAGCTTGTAAATTTAATTCAAAACTGTAGATCCTTTCAACTTAGAAGTAATCTCTTCTATAATCAATTAATTTCATACCTTATCAAAAACAAAATTTAGCCGACACAAGGAATACTTGGTTACGTTACTGCTAGCTGTCGGGGAACTTGTTCCTATTCTAATATTTTGTTTTCAATTGAGCACCAGATTCTCTGCATAAAGGACAATTAAGTGAAGTGACACATCCAGGAATTGCTCACTATCAATTTAGACAAATGAACATGTATACAAGATTAGAAGATTGACAAAATTATTGTTAGAACAATAATCTAATATAAAAAATTAAAGAAACGCAAACAACGAACACACAATGTTTTTATGTCTTCAACGGCAGAGAAGTTGTCCCAATTTATTTGTATCATCAACGATCGATTAATGTTTACAATGTACAGATTGTATTTAAATATTACGGTTCAGATTACAACTTATACAACCTTTTCACTTGTCGGCACCTTTTAGCCATACAAAACAATTTTCAATTACAAGTGAATAATGTATAATTTTCTTTTCTATTTTTAAAATTTTTCATAAACCAACGTTTATTGAAGCCAACTTTTCTCAGTATTATGTAAGTTTGGAACAAAATGTTGTGTATGTATCATAACAGAAAATATCTTGGAACAAAATGTTGTGTATGTATCGTAATAAAAAAAAAGTTTTTGCTAGAAGCCACCCATGAAAGTGTCTTTTATCAACTCACACCTTAAGGTGTGATTTACACTTTTAACAAATGCTCATAGAATAACTTGCTAAAAGACACCTTCATAAAATGTGTCTTCTAGCAAAACCCTAAAAAAAAAAAATTGTAATTCATTAGCTCACAAGCTTTTGATCTGTCAAAAAGAAAAAGCTCAAGCATTTGATTACTTAGAGAATAAGCTTTTTTTTACTGGACGAAGAGAACAAGCTTGAGCACGTGTTATGGAATTATAACTTCAGTAGCTCATTATTATGTACATAGGACTTTATTCGATAATCACAATAAACAGTGTCATTATAATGATAATAATCTTTATTCGAATCAAATGGTGTCAGTAAATTATAATTAGAATCATTGGTATGGTACTGCTACTAATGCTTAATTTCTTTTTATTTTTGGTACAACCACTGCTTAATTTCTTCCCAAAAGACCTTTAAGCTTTATCCCATTAGTGCTTATACTCAATTGTAGTACACTAGCAATGTTTTCATATGAGACATCAAAGACCCCTCAAAAAACCTGAAAATCAGTCTGAAAATGAAAACAAGTACATATACTAAAATTGGACAATGGTGACATGAATTTTGCACACCCCAAAAAAACAGCATTATGATTCCAACCAAATACTTCACACCCAATATATCTTGCTTTCACTAAGACAAATATAAGATCTCTTTCATCATTCATGTACGACTAGTTTTCCCTATCTATTCAAACAATGATAATAGTCATGTAATACCCGAACAAGATTGGTTCATTAATGGTCAAATTCAAACTAATTCGAGTACATATTTCTCAATAAAATATTACGTAATTATTTTTATATTTACCAATAAATTTACGTATCAAGTATCAACCACTGAATCCAACCAAGGTAAGCAATTACGTATGCTGCAATCTGTATCATATATGCACTCATGTCAAATAAAATAAAATATTATGCTTTATTGTAAACACAAGTGTTAACATGGTATCCCTAAAATAACAAATAAAAAATATTGACATATAACTCGGCTGACAATACTAATATTATTAGGGAACTTTTACGGTACACTCACAAAAGTGAAGTGTATTGGTACTCTTCCTTCCTAATTTTATAAATAATGATCATTTTTTATGTAATAAATAGCTATTTGTCAATATTTATATTTTATAGAACATCATTTCATAAGAAAAAGCATCATTTCGTTGTTTAGAAGAATCATAGTAATTTTTTAGTAAAAAATAATCAATATTCTCAATTATAAGTGATAAAAATTCAGAAAAAGTTAATTTTATTTCGTTGACACTTTTGATGAATAAGTTAATTTTACCTACACGTGTTTATCTGGATTTAAACCCAAGACATTTCAAATTGTGTTTTAGCATTGATTGCCAACTAACAAAAATAAGTAGGAGAAACGTATAGAAAACACATCAAAAAGCGTTAACGTATAAATAGTTGTATTGTACAATTCTATATACGTGTTTTGTACTAATATATATAATTTTGTGACCACAAAATTCAAGTAATTATTATTACACCAACGCCGCTTCTACACGTCCTACTGTTATTCTCTATGTACTTCTACACAAACAGAATTTCCAGTCACAAGAAAAGAATAACTACTCCGTCTCATCACACGTGCAATAAAACCCCACACGTGCGTGTCAGAACTCATCAAATGAAACACTATTCTTAAACTCCGACGACGGTGACCGTAACGGCGACGACGGCAATTTCAGCTTTTCAAAATAATCACTTATATCCACTCCACCAAATTCACCCGCCGTTAAATATCCATCGTCTCTCGACGGAATAAACGGTGGCCGTTCAACCTCCGTTAACATTTCCCATTTTACCCCTCTAAAAAACTCATGCTCTTTTATCTCATCAGCACCACCAACATAACCCAAACGCTTCAGCGGATCCTTCTCTAACAACTGTTCGATCAAATCCATTAACGACGTTTTCCTTCCAACAAATTCAAGCTTCTTGAAAAGCACGTTTGAAAAAGTTTCTTTCTTATTCTTCCCCTTAAACGGTGTTTTCCCATACAACATCTCGTAACTCAATATTCCAAGAGCCCAAAAATCAACGGCGAATTCATGTCCGTCGCCGCGGATTACTTCCGGGGCGACATACTCCGTTGTACCGACAAAGGAGTTAGACTTTTCACCGTCGGAGAAACTCAATCCACGACGACTCACCGGACTAATTCGACGATTGAGTGGAATTCTCCATCGCCTAGTTTTACGTTGAGATTCGTGGTGGATTCTGTTATCTTCGACGGTTAAAGTTCTAACCGTTTTGTGTGAAAGTTTACGTGAGAGATCGAAATCAGTTAACGTGACGTGGCCAGATTGTTGAATAAGAACGTTTTCTGGTTTAAGGTCACGATAAGCTATGCCCATGGTATGAAGATGTTCAAGAGCGCAGAGAATCTCTGCTATGTAGAAACGGATTGCTGTTGTTGAGAAGACGCGGTCCGTTTGCTGGTAACGGAGGGCATTCAGATCACCTCCTGGGCAATAAGGAACGGCCCAACCAATTAATTGAGTCGTTTCAAAGTTGCCCAGGAGAGATGGGAGAAATGGATGTGATAAAGTGGATAAGACGTCGATCTCCCAACGGGCTCGACGTTCGGCATCGTGTGTGGAGGATTTATCGACAACTTTGAGTGCCATGGTGTTGTTATTGTTTTGCTGGATGAGGAAAACGGTTCCGATTGCACCTTTGCCTAAGATTTTGAGTGGTTTGAGGTTGTTGAGGTTAAGGTCTTGTGTACTAGGTGATGTTGGTGAATCCATTTTCTGTCTTGAGTGAGATAGAGAGGTGAAGGTTGGTTTGAGAGACAGATAGTGAATTTAGAGAGATATAAGGTTGTGATTGTTCCCATTTGGCTTTTATAACACTTCTTTTTATCTTTTTGTGTTTTTTGTTTTTTTCTTTCTCTTTTGTTTTGCTTTCTGTTTCTTACTGTGTCGCTAGTTGCTTAGCCTTATAGGGTATCCTTTGGCAACGTTTTCTTTTTCATTTTCTATGATAATGTAGAGATGAGTAGACTTCAATTATAATTTCATCCATATAAAGAATATCATTGTTGAGGTATGTCGTGCCCTTAACAAGTCTCATGATCAATTTGACCTAAATTTGTTTGAAGCAAAATAATGAACATTTTTTTGAGGTAAACATTTATGAAATTACCTTTAACAAATGCTGTTGTGACAATATATAAAGGCCTTCCATGTTGAATGAGACAATTGAGGCCAATGTATATTATTATAAGTCCATTCACATTGGTGAAGTCTTAACCATTTAAGATCCGATATCTAATATGTACCTCTAATGTAGAATTTTTTATTTTGGGTCTCTTAAGACACATGGTCTCACTTAAGACTTCAATGCTTAAGTAACCCCACATTATTTTTTCTTAAAATAATCATTTTTATTGTATTATTGTTTTGCAATTGTAATTTATCTTAGCTTTTTTTAATGTTATTTAATATTTAATGACCGTTGCTTTTTTTTTTACTGTTGGCTTTTCATTGCTTTGTGTATACATATATTGATTTAACTTCATGTATGTCGTATGTCCTGTTCATACCATAGAATATATTGATTTATCATCATTTTAAATAATTTGTAATTCTTAATATTTGACAATATTATTATTAATTATTTTTCAAACTTTAATTATTTTTCAAAGTTTTAATAAACTACGTTTGATATAAATTTTGTAACTTTACATTTTAATCAATTTAATATTATAAAATAGATAATAGTGTTTTAAATAAATAGTTATTGGTGAGACCCTTTTAGACCTTTTGTTAGAGGGTCTCCAATGAAGTGGTTGAGTACCTATTAGGTACTATTATTAAAAAAAAATAAAAAGTGATATACCTCACAATTGAGTGTCTCCAATGTGGATGCTCTAAACTAAAAATAATGCACTTTCGCAGGTAACATCAAATTAAAGTACATTACTTAAAAAAATTAAATTAATGCATATAAATACATTTTTGAAATAAAAAGTAAATAAGAAATTTAACAAATGAAAAATCATGTTATTTTATAAGAGTTTTCATTAAATTTTTACGAGTACTCGACTTGATGACTTACGTTTAATTAATATTTCTCTCATGTTGTGGGTTTGTTCAGTTGATAAAATAAAAACTACAAAATAAACCAAACTATGCGGTTGAGTCAAAAAATGATCTAAATATATCCGAACCAAACATAATTTTTATGATTTTTGTTTTGGATTAGTTTGATTTGGTTTTATGATTGATTGATTCAATTTTGAACCCCATAAAAATATGCCCACGTTTGCAATATTACAGTAGCTTATTGTAATTTTGTTTAGCTCACTAAACAAGCACTAGTTAGTGTTGTTGTTAGCATAACTAGAAAACAAAAAAAGTTGACTAAATAATTGTAGTTAGTTACCTATCTCACATATACACGATACTTATAGTACATGAATCAAAGGATTAATATTATTTTACCTAACTCGAGTACAAATATTCATTTGATTAGTCATGACTTCTAACTTTGTTTTGACAAAATATGTGTCTAAAAACTAAGACACGAAGAAGAAGAAAAAGCACTTGAAGAGATTTTTATTTGATAAATATAATTTACAATAAAAATATAATATTATTTGACACTATTGCTTATATATAATATACCCAACTATAATAATATCTAAGAGAAGTATTGAGATAACATAATAGCCATTTTTACAAAGGGGGAGCAGTTGTTGATTTCAAGAAGAGAAACCATATTATGAATGTATGTAATCACACGTGTGAGACCCATAAAAAACACTTATTTAACAATAATGCCAACTTGCCAAACAAAATGACAAAATGAATTGGTCGTACGGTAATCACATGGGCACCCCTATATTTCTAAGTTTGTATTTCTTAATGGCAAAATGTATTAAAAAAAAGAAGCAATAATTCATGTAGAACGTGAACGTGCACTTTCTATGCATAACACTCGATGTTGGGACCTTTTGTGACCTTGTCATTTACTAATCCATTCTTTTATATATTTGCTCTTCTTTCTTGTATTAATAAAACAGGACATTTCACTCACCCTTCATCATTTCATCATGCCACTTTAAATTCTCAAAATGCTTAATATTGAGACACCGTGCTTACTCCATTTACATTGCATATTGTCATATTGACTTTTTATTGTGAAATTTCAAATTTAATTACTTGATTATGTTTTGCATTTATAGGCTTCCTTTTACTTAGCACTCATATGATTCTTTGAAATAGAAATCCACTAGTAAAATAGGTATTTTGTTCTCTTTACCCTTTAATAATTTTTTGTTAGCATCAAAATTTTCTAAACCAAAAAAATATTGCATATTGCTTTTAAATTTCTTAGTCATGAACTCGGGTAACCACACAAGTTGAAGATGAATAGTGTTGCCAAGTGCCAACGAAAGACAAAGCAATAAATGTTGTGTGACATTTCACATGTTCGTTGTTCTTGAGTCGTAAGTCACTATAGGTACGAATTAATTTTGTTAATTCATTGGTCGTATATCATTTTTTTAATATAAATTCATTTTTAAATTATTTAATTTTTTTAAATTAATCTTTAATTATTACCGATAAGAATATTTGAAGATGAGAAGTTGAAGTTAACTTCGAAGACATCCGATAAAATTGGAACGATACATATATAAAATGATATTTTAGGTACATTTATGTACAATATACACGTGTTAAATACATTATAGAATTTTTTTAATATATATGAAAATTACAAATGACAATTATAAAAATTGACGTAAAGAGTAGTACATATATAGATCGATCAACAAAAATTGAAAACTTCATCGAACCATATTTTAATGATTTTTTTTTTTTTTACATTTCCTCTTTGGAAAATTGCTTACACCCATATTAGATTTCAATTTCTTTTTGAAACCAAGTCCTAACAACATATATAAATATAAATTTAAAACTTGTTTATTTTATTATTAGTATGAGATCTTGTATTAATTCATACTAAATCATATGTCATTTTAATCTTTGAATAATAGTTGGCTTTTAACTAAACACAACTAAATTTAAATTAAACACAACTAAACCTCATAAACCCCTTTGCTAAACACTACAAAAGAAACGGTCAATTAAATAATCTAGATGCATGGAGCCATTGCCATATTGACGATCCATTAGGTGGATGCTTAATTAGTAATGGCTTCATTGTCAAAAGTGTGGGCTTTATGCAAACATAAAAGATGTTGAAATAAATAAATTGGACTGTGGTTATTTAAAATAAATCTAGGGTAGACAAGTGGTGGACACGATGATTATGCTTCCTTTAACACTAACAACAAATTTGCTTTTGGTTTGCAAATGTTATAGTTGAAACTGTGAATTTGAGGAGAAAGATATATATTTACAAATGAAACAACCTTACGTATAAAACAAGTTATTTTAATTTATTTAAATCCTTCAAATTTGTTCAATTGACAAATTATTAAATATAACGTGGAATCGTGACCTGGGTAGAATTAGGTGATCTTCCATTGGATCTAAATCCTTGATAATTTACCTACCGACTGTACAAAAAGGTATAGAGAGAGCAGTAGAGGAATAATGCCTTCAACCTAAAGTTGTTTTGGTGGTTCAATTCGTATTACTTACTTTTAATCGTGTTATATATACTCTTAATCATATTGTATATGCCTTCAACCTACAGTGGGACTGGGATCTGATTCCAAAGTAGATATATCACAACCTCTTCTCATACATGGCTAAGATGCTCTCTGGATTTCTAAGGATATTATGCTTTTACATTTTCTCTATACCTTACTTCTATTGTCCACAAATAATTTTAGATCATATATTATCTTAAATTTTGTGGTCGAGTCTAATAATAATTCACAAAATTGGTTTATGAGATGATGACTGATAACTTCTCCTAGTTATAAACACTTATTATTCAAACCATATCACTTCTAATCTGATAAAATGAAGTAATTTTTTAATAATTTTAAACTTTTTAGACCAAATTGTCCCAGAAAAAATTGACATAGGAACCTAAATATAAGTTGAAGACACTAAGACAATTCAAGCACCACCCAATCTACATACAGATCAAAAATATTAACGAAATATCGTTTTTATTGTCTAGTGCTAATGTGGACTCCACGTGTTTTGTGAGGGAGTAAAAATGCGCCTTCATTCAATAAAAATTATTAGGATGTAACTTGTATCCTAAGGGCACATGTTAAGGAATAAAAAAAAAACTATGTATCGAAAAACATAACATTTTAATTTTTAAGAAGTTGAATATACGACTTTTGATGCGTATATTTTGTAATGAATTTTTTAACATGTGTCATTGAACATACATTTGAGAATCTTCAAAATAAACAATACAAATGACATATCAAAATCAAATTCAAAGGAAAAGTTACATGTGGTAATATTAGATTGAATCATAAAATTCATAATCCAATCACACCATTTAAGACAAACCTTTTTTTTTTTT
>Ga0228711_1001216_pt1 | contig 37119 bp, 30 predicted proteins | sample MedpolnodulmetaG_2_FD_177996 | JGI IMG/M metagenome (GOLD analysis project Ga0228711, IMG submission 177996) | Root nodule microbial communities from Medicago polymorpha collected in Santa Monica, California, United States - brown nodules | ecosystem: Host-associated > Plants > Roots > Nodule... | reverse complement strand
TTTATATATATATATATATATATATATATATATATATATATATATATATAAAATTGATTAAAGGTTAGTTACATCTTGACCACAAAAAGTAGTCATTACATTATATATCCCAAAAAATATGTCGGTGCATATCGAACAAAAAAAGGATGAACACCGACCAAAAAGTGTCTTATTTCAGCTAATAAAATTAAATCATCTAAATGTTCCACAAGATCTTCAAATTCTTCATTTCCTTTAGCCGGAGTGTCACACAAAATAAGATTGTGTTGATTTGTTTCTTTTTTGGGTGAAACCGGTCTTTCTCCTTTCTCAATATTCATGAGTGTTCGGAACGATCGTGTTGATCCAAAAATTCATCCTTCCATGTTGCCGTCTCTTTGCTCATGTGATTTTTCCACTCTGTGCATGATGGAGGTAGTGGGCAATCGTCTTTCTAAAAAAGAACAAAATGACTTGGGATTAACCCAAGACACATGATGTGGCTTTTCGGGTTAACTGGAGGCCTACCTCTAATTGGGTAAAAAGTCTTTGAGACTCCAATATCAAGGTTAGTTATCTCCACCACCGGCCTATTATAATAAGTTGCAACGATGTGACCCATATCCGGCAATGTCAACCATTTATCGGGAGGTGCAAAACTACTACCATTTTTGGGAGGAAGCAATCCATTCAAGATGTAGTTATAACGGCCCTTGCCCGCATATATCGGCATGTACTCGTTCTTATGCTCTTCAGCTCTTGAATAAGTGCTCTCCGCACCATAACATGTCTTTCTTCCGTCAAACCCAAGGATTCAGCTATAACCCTAAACCCACAATTCCCATCGCCTTTAACATCCACAATTTTCTCAATATATGGTCTCATGAATTGTGGCATGTAATACATAGGATTCGATGGATCATAAACTCTTGGAACCAAGATAGGCTTTGGAACCGGAACTGGAGTTGGCGTTGAAATCGACGAACGTGGAGAAATGCCAAGGCGAATACCTTTTCTTTTAGGCTGTGAAGATTTTTTTGGTGGTGAAGATTGACTTTTCGGAAATTGAGAATCAATAGTCTCCCACGAAGATGAGATCCTACGTGTTGATTTTTGTGTAGATTTGATTTTTTTTTGCTTTGCTCCTTTGGTTGGTACCTTTCTTGGAGGCAGTGACAACATTGTGGTCTCCGGAAATGCTAACAACCGCAAACCCTCTTTGATTTCTAGTTTCATTTGGTATGGAACTCTTTTGACACGTTCTTGAATACCACTCCGCTCCTCCGCGACCGAAACAATTCTTCATTACTTTCTTCTTCATACATATATAACTTACACCAATGCGGGTGTATCTCATCCAATTGTATAGACTTGTTGTGACGGATTTTCATAGCAATGAAGCATGCACAAGTAATGCATACTTTTGTGTTTATTCGATTAGCGTAGTTGCGCAATGGCAAGTGTACCAGTCGTTTTCATCAAGTAATAAAGTCAGTACGTAGAGTATCGTATCCATAGGGATTGTCCTTTCGTCCAAAAAAATCTTGTTACTTATTTTTGTAAGTTTGACGGTATAAAAGTAAGTTGCAATTTTTATCTGTTTGCAATAGAGCGAATTTACCTGTTTTGGTTGCAGAAAAGTAAGCAGTGGTTATGATTCTTCGAATTCCCTCAGTATATTCATTGTTGGATAATACATAATTTAAATGGCACGTTTATTTATCTTTTGGTGACTATAAAAGTGAGAAGGCCGTTGGGAGTTTCCTAAATAGGTAAGGCACCACCTGACCTAATGGGTTTTAGCCATTGGGTACCTAATTAGGCCTTTCCCTCTGATGGCTAACTGCATCTGCTGATTGCACGATGATCCTTATGTGCAGGGTCTTGCTACTTCAAAGGTAATTAAAACATAAACTTAAATTGGCTTTCTAGTGTTTCCCTAGGCAATGAGAGGGTCAGGGTTCCCTTAGGTCTGTCCATCTATGAATCTTAGGACGCTCATATCACACTCTCTCTAAGCTGACTTAGTAGTTCTACAAATGGGCAGCCCTAATCTACGTCTACCTTACTAAGGGTTTCAAGAGAATGGTCTTACTAGGTTGTAGCTTTAAGTCGGACAACCAGGTGCTTGTTTCCCTGATTAGTAACCAGTTAATTCCTAGCTTCGGTAATGCACCACACGACCCAATGGGTTCGAGCCACAGGGTACCTACTTCTAGGGTCAACAATTCTTATGGTATCTTTGACTGATTAATAATCACTTACTTCCTAGACAGATAGTTATCTATAGGGATATAAATATCAAGATATAAGCATCCGGTTAGTGATAACAATATTAGGTCCTGTCACAACCTAAGTACCTAATCCAGGGTTGCACCTCTCACAAAAATAAAGACTATAATCTAATAAAGTGAATAAATGAGGTGTCCGATAATCTAATAAAGTGAATAAATGAGGTGTTCGGAATTCAAAATCCATCTCTTATGTACTTCCTTTTCTACGGTAATGTTTTTTACTTGACAAATTTCATAAAAAACAAGTTGTATTGTTCTTTTCCAATTATGACGGAGCCAGAATGCATGCAGAGCAAAATAGTCAGAGTTTGTCTGGACAACGTGAAATGTATGTGTGCACAGTGCATTACAACTGCCTTCACTGAATTTTCCCTTAAAAAAACAAAACTGCCTTCACTGAATTTGGACCGTCAAGTGTGTTTCATGGGGAAAACATTTTTTTTTTTTTTTTTTAAGGATTCATGGGGAAAACATGTTATTATGTATAATAAAGGCATTAACATCATAGTTGTTTGTTTTGATTTTTTCGACATATTTTTATTTCCTGTCTTAGTGTAGATTTTTAATTAACGACTTTGATATCGTTAATGTTGCATATTTAAAGACTTGAATATATATATCATATTTGTTGGCATATGTATATTGTTATTTTATGTTACTAACATGGATGATGTGAATTTGTTTGCAAATCCATCGTATTAGTTTTCTAGTGACTAGAAATTCACTTTTAAGGTGAATAATTAAGGTGAATAAGTGAGGTAACTAGGGTTCGAACTCCGGACATATATTATGCAATATCCCTTACCAACTGAGTTAAACTCAAGAAAATGTTATGTGTCTTATTTTATTACATCCTTTATTATTTTTTGCTCCCTCTTCTTCTAATATTTTTAATTTATTTTTTGTGTGTCATTAATAAATGATAATTTTATAAAATTACTTTTAATCCTCTTTCCCATTCAGAATGAACTATATTTCTTAATATGTGTGAAAATAAAATATAATTAAATACAGAGGGAATGCAAGATTTGCGTGACTTATAAAATAATTAGACAAATATCTACTAGTATATATTTTTCATTATTCATTTTTCAAATAATTAAACAAATATTTAGTAATTCATTTTTCAAATAAATATACAAATATTTAATAAAATGTTTTTCAAATAATTAGACAAATATTTAATAATTTTATAAAATTACACTTTTAACAATAATTTTTTTTCATTATTCATTTTTCAAATAATTAGACAAATATTTAGTAATTCATTTTTCAATTAACTAGACAAATGTTTAGTAAATTATTTTTCATATAATTAGACAAATATTTTAGGTAATCTGTATGAACAAATATTAGGTCATGTATGAACCAATATTAGGTATGTCGACACTGTCCCAAGTATCGTGATCTCAGGGTGGTTCGCTTCAAAGAAGACAAATCTTACATACGACAGTAAAATTAAACAGGATTACAAAAATAACTGAACAATGACTTTAAATTAAATAAAATATCCAACAAATAAAATAAAGTTTCATCTTAGAACCCTACCCTAAAAAGATTTAGTTACTCATGGTAACTAAAGACAAATTACAAAAGAAATAAAACATACCCTAGAGACTTGGAGCTAGTGAGGAGAGAAACTCCTCCCTTGAAGCTTATAACGCTTGCCTTCCTTTAGAATCGGGTCATTCTGAATGAGAGGAGTGATATTTACAGGGAGAGTGTCCACCTGAAGTTGGGCTTATAAACTAGGTTTTTTCCACTTAAAAGTAGTAAAAAGTAGTTATGGCCCGCATTTCCCATGCTCGAGGCGCATGGCTGAGCGCCCAAGTGTATTTTTGCAATACTCGGGGCGTCTGGCACATACTCAAGGTTCCCAAGTGCAATTTTCTAACACTTGGCGTACCTAGCCCATACTCGGGGCGCATGGTCCATGCTCGGAGCGCCCCCAAGTATTTTTTGCGCGTAAATGTATGTTTCTTCGTCATTTTGGTTGTTTGCTTTCATATAAGATGTCTTGGAACTTGGGATTCTTCCCTTCGTAATATATTTTGAGGGCTCTTGAATCTTCATTCATGATCTTCCCAAAGTTTTCCCAAGTCTTCAGATGTCTTGCTTTGCCAATTTGCATGATTTCTGCATGAATTACATCAAAACACCCTATAATTGTTATGTTTCGGGAAAAGGAAAATTACATAAGTCAAATATAGAAAACATTACAAATGTCCTGAAATCATAAACTATTGTTCTAATACTCCTCTATTCTGGATAAAAACCTACTGAAAATGACTAAAAGACATGCTAAAAATAACGTAAGATGACATGTCATCACCCACTTTACTAAACCTTCCACCACCAGTTCCTATACTATATTTTTCCAATAGTGGTATCAGTGTTGCGTTTGATCATTCACTGAACGTAGCAAAATATTACCTCGTGTCACCAACTATATATTCTACAACATGAATTCTACTATCAAACTAAACTAGAAAATCCAGTCTATGACTCAAACACAAAAGGAGTACATATAACCACAAGGCCCCACTCTATTTGAGTTCAAACCCAAAACTAAGAAGGCAATAGAGTTCAGGTAACCTAACAACCAAATCATCTTAGGTTCAAGTCCAACTAATGTAGCAAACCTATAGTGAATAAGGCAAGTTCAGATAGAGCACAAGCCCATACAATAAATAAAAATGGAGACATGTGGTCTCTGATGCTCAACTTGAGTTCAAGCCTGGTAAGAAAAATGCAACTACTAGATCATGATTAAGTCCTTGTCAAGATTCTTCTACAAGGGAGACAATGAGACTTGTAAACAACAATGAAGCAAGAGTGGTCCCAATAAGAAATCTTCAGCAAGATCGCCAAGAAGATTTACATCCAATTAAGAACCAAAAGTGGTCCTTGTTAAATGTCTTTAACAAGACCAACAAGGAAAATTATTAGAGCTACTAAGGAGCAAGAATAGACTATGTCAGAAGTCTTCAACAAGACCAACAAGAAGACAAATAACAAATACTATGGCAAGAGGTGGCACAAATTACTATTATAGCAAGAGAAGATGATATCACAAATCTATGTTTAAGTAAATAGGTACTACATTTGTAGTTTTAGAAATATGCATCAAGGAGGAGTGTTGAAATTTATACATATTTCAAGAATATTCTAGGTAAAAAAATGACAATGTCTATTAGAGAAAACTAGAATAACTTAAAGTTGCTACATGTTTCTAGATTGTTCTATTAATGCCTAGATTAAGTTGTAGCCAATAAACATCTAAAATAATCCAATGTAGAAAAGGAAAACAAAAACCTAGATTATTCTAGTTCTAGAAACATCTTCAAGCACCTATAAATTGATTTATATGAGTGCAATTGTATCAAGTCTTCGAGATATAATGTAAACAATATTGAAGGCTACACCATATTATATTCTCTCCTCCTACAGTAAGCAAATTACTAATGAATGTCCTCTTACCCATACTACTAAACCTTCCACCACCGGTTCCTATACTATATTTTTCCAACAGATTCTATGGAATGTCCTGAAACGAAGGATATGATTAAGGAAAAATAATTGTAAAATAAATGTCTACACTTTGTAAAAAAAAAATAGTTTTTTTAACAAGTAAATAAAATTTAGTAAAGTGAGTATCCTCTTTTGATTGAGTGTCATTACAATTCACAACTTGTTGTAAATCAACCAAGTACGCATTAATATAATCAACTATCAATGAGTTCTTATATATGATTGGTATGCGATTTATTTGAATTGCAATATCCTCTTAAATGAGAGTTAAAATCCTAAGAATAATTTTGTGTTAAATCAAACACAAACTCAAACTCAAACAAATGTACTTCGTGTAACCAAAAAAATAAACAAATGTACTTCGACCCAAAGGTGGAATAACCTTTGTACTTAAAGAGAAGCATGAGCTATTGTTGGAACATTGATGTGAAGATAAAAAGAAATTGGAAGGTTGGAAGATTAAACACCAAGTAATTAACCTTTGATCTAGTATTGTGTGAATTGAAAAAATAGAGTGTGAGGTCCCACATAAAATAGAACACATACATTAGTAGTGTTTAAATAGTGGTATTTAATTTTAAATACCTAATAATGTTGAAAATAATAATTATTATTATTCTTTATTCATGAATATCCCGTCCCATAATTTTAGGTTATGTTTGTTGTGATAAGATTGAGAATCCAACTGAATTTCCCATCTTTCCTTCACTAGTTTGTTTCAGCTAATCTTGTGGGTTTGTTTCTTTTTGAACTTATCCGATTAGTTTGTTACTTGAGCTGATCTGTGGGTTGCTTAAATTTTAACCTTACTTAATTCTTAAGTTTCTCCAAATTAGTTACAAACTCTCCCTATAAAAGGAGAGCTCACCTAGTTCAAAAAACACACCAAAGAGTTTCATTGAGTTGTCGGGAACTCTTTCTCTCTTCTCCCTTTCTTGACTTGTGTTGACGTGTCATTCTTCTCTTCATCTCCTTTTTCCGTCCATTCGGAATTAATAGTGTTCTTAAAACCATAGTCCCTTTTCGGTTTAATGTCCCTTCGAAATTAAGAATGGTCATAAGTTCATAGTCCCTTCGATATTTCTATGTCCTTCGGAATAAATAATAATTTAAGATCATAGTCCCTTTTTCGGTATAATGTCCCTTCAAAATTATGAATGATCTTAAAATATATTCTTGAAGAAGTTAAACATTAGAATGGTGTAAAACCATATTTGAGTGATCATAGTATCATAGTTAGAGAAGTTAATAATTAGAATGGTGGTAACACCATATTTGAGTGTTCTCAGCACCATAATAGAGTGGTAACAATACCATATTAAAGTGGTTTCAGTATTAAAAGAATGGTCTTGATACCATATTGGAGGTGTAATTCTCGAACGGTTTTCTACAGTGCAGTAGTTAATTGAACAGTTGTAGCTAGACTTGTTTTATCCTGGAGGCGGCGTGGTTGATAGTCTGTCTTGCACAATTTTAGGCAGTGCCACGAAACGTCTTAAAGAGAGCGACTTGGTCATGACTCAACCTAGTAACAACTTCGGTAGATAATATAATTTAGAAATCCAAATACAACAGTTTGGTAATCCAAAAACAACAAAAGACTATGCTACAAAGTACAACAATCAACCTGTAAAATTACATGATGTCACCTACTCTATGATATAAGATGTCTTCAGTCTTAACAACTGCATATACAATCTCACAGATCTTTGTACTATTCCAATGGGTCTTTTCTCAAGGACTACATCTCTAGCACAATATAAAGAACATAACTCAAAATGTGAAGTTGGATAAATCCAAAGAATATAAGGAATAAGGAAAGACCACAAAGGAGGGATAATTAAAGAGAACATAATTATAAAATAAATGTATACACCTGGTAAGATAACTACTCACAGGAATGTCAATGGAACACGTTATGTGCTATATAGCCCGGATACCTAATACAATACGGATACGATACGGCATCGATACAGGAAAATTTTAAAATTTTAGATACGATATGGTCAGATACTTTAATGAAAAATTAAATTTAAACTACATATTAAAACTCAATACAATCTATGGGATAAAACTCAAAAATAAAAAAATAAATAAAAACAGGTGCAAAACTTAGACAAAAAAGGCATAGAAGAATGATAAGGCACAACAATAAAATTGTCTTCACATGACAATCAACAATATCGTTCTCAAACAAACAAAAAGACACAAACCAGACGGCAGACAATAACAAAAATATAAATATAAGTAATATTGATAATAAATAAAGTGACAATTAGTCAATTACATATATGATATATTCAAAAGGAGAACACCGTTACTTAGTCAATTACATATATCTCAAAATAATATAAACATTCATGTATCCGCGCGTATCGATTTTCCACCGTCAATCGCTTGCGTATCCCCGATGTATTTAAAAAGTATCGAACAATTATTTTTTAAAAAAATAAAATTTAATCTTTGAATACTCTCCCGATATATATTGGGGTGTATCAGACAGATATTAGTGTATGATACATATCTTATACGGTACATCGTCCATTTTGAAGTATCTGAGATTCAGAGGTTATGTGACTATGATAAGTACTTTCTTTAGACGAGAGAAGAAGTAAATTAAATCAAAAGGCATGTTCAATATTCAAAAAAATATTTTCATAAGAATATCCTCGTAAATGAGAGTTAGAATCCTAATAATGATTTTGTGTTAAATCAAACATAAACTCAAAACAATGTACTTCAACCCAGAGGTGTCACACACCTTTATGCTTAAAGAGAAGTTTTAAGGTACATGTAAACACTTGATTTCTCAACAAAGCAAGAGCTAGAAAACTGTGAGAAGAATAGAAGGTGTCTAGTGGAAGAAGCCTAGAGAGGCAGGGTAAAAAACTTATGTAGCTTGGAGAAAAAGAGTAAACAATACTTATAAATCCTAGAGAGTAAAACTTATGTACTTTGTATCTTATATTCAAATACCTTTTATCAAGTGATTTATTAAAATAAAGAAAAGCTCTTTGACAAAGAATTTGATAAACTTTGTTTTATCTGTAATTTCTTTTAAAATGTTTTTTTGAACGGTTGATATCATGCTGAAGATCACTTTATAGAAATAATTTTTTTAAAATGGTTAACACATTTCACACCCCTATTTCTTTTGTTTTTTAGTACCTTCAAAATATTGGACTATGTTTTTAGGACTAGATTCTTTAAGGATATGAAGCCTATATTAAATTATGTTAAATCTTCTATTTTTCTAGGCATAAAGACTCATATTGACCTGGTGTATATGGCCATTCTTTTCGGAAAATTGGATATGTTTCTATTATAAACTTTTTGTTATGTTGATGGCCTTTTGCTTTTATCTCTGAGTTACTTCATATTTTATGTCACCTTGATTCATCTTTACTAACTTCTGCTATTTGCAAAAGGAATTGGGGCCCTTAAGTTTGGAAGGTTATTACTGCCACAATAATTAACATTATGTGGGTGATTTGGTTTTGCATAAACTCTCTCAGATTAAAAAATTCTCAACTTTCTCTCTTCATCAACTATTAACGTAGTTGTTGTGTGTACATCTTTTTTGACCATAACCATTAAAGAAAACTTCACATCTTCTATGTGATCCTATATGTTCTTCTCTTGTCTATGTTCTGCTCACACGATTTTGGGCAGCATAGTAATGCCACTATCTCTTGAAGACTTTGGAGGAAAATTTCCCATAGGTCTTTTCCTTGATTCTTTGAAACATAATGCTTCATTAGTTTTGATGTGCTATGTGTTAGTTTTTGTGTGCTTTTTTGACAAAAAAATTACTTGTGAATTATATAATTTGAGAAAACGAACCAAACTCGAGCTAAAAAAAGATCCTATCAAATTCAAGTCAAGTTCATACGAGTTCGACCGACTCAACTCGTTTCCAAACCTACTTGGCTCCCATAACACAATTAGTAGCATTAGAATCGATAATAACCTTTCTTCTATACAAACTTTGGCTAGTTGGAAGTTCCCTCAAAAGTTTGCCAAGAAAAATGTATCACCTTAGAGGGAGCAAGACTGTTCCATTATTTATGTAAATCCCAAATCACATCTTCCAAAAGTTGTAGATATAAAGCTGAAAAGGAGGCAATAATAGATTCAACATAAAACATACCTCCCCAGCACCAATGATCTCCCACAAGAGATAGTAAACTTTTAAAGACCTTGTAGTGACATTGCAAAAATATTCTTTCTTCAATTTTTTTTAATATGTGTGTAAAAGCCTTAAATAATATTTATTTAAAATGGAGGGAATATAAAAAAAGGGGATATTACACTTTTGATGAAAAATATTATATAGGTATAATTGCAATTCAACAATGACTAAAAACGATGTTGTCTTACGATGATATATCGTTTTTAATATTGAAAACTTATTTGGTCTCATAAAGAACACGGAGTCTAAAATTAAATAGTCATTGACAAAAATAAATACTCTCTCTAATCCCTTATAAAAATAAACTCGGATAGTCCTTGAATAAGCAATCATTGAACTATTTATAAACTTATGATGTGGATTGTTAACTTCAGTATGTTGTTATTCATTACATAAAAACTGCCATGAGGTTTATAGTGACGGCTCTAGAAACAGTAGGTATAGAAAATCTATACCCACGGAAAAAGCCATCACCGTAGCTATAGATATGAAGGAAAAAAAACAAAATGAAAGAACGGCCAATGAAAACCCTAATATTTTTCCTACACAAACCTCTAAATATTTGCCCACAATTCAACCCTAATATTTTTCCCACACAAAGATTATTCACAGAATCACAAATCTGAAACCTAAAATCTCCAAATCGACACTTCACCTCCAAAAACCCAAATCTTGAAACTTTAATCATGACACAAATCATGTAAAGATGACTTGCCTAAATCCTTTCTCTCAAAAATTACGACTTACGCCGTCAATTCATGAATTGGATTGCTCTTCTCCGTGTTCCTTTGTGTTCCATTTGCGTTCCAACTTCCAATTTGTTTATGTTCATTCCAGTTCTCTATTTGTTCTTTATTCACAAATTGCTGGTACATTTTGATTTCTCTTTTGTTTTCTTCAATTTGATTATTGATTCATTTTAGTAAATGTTTTGTGTCAATTTTGCTTAGAATTTTGATTATTGATTCATTTTAGTAATTGTTAAATTTTTGGGTTCATCTCGAGTAACTATCTCTATTAAAACAAGGTGCTTTGTGTTCTTCTCACTTGACGCTAGGATAGAATTGTATTTTGTTCAAGGATATGGAAGACCAAAATAATGGATGATTAATGTAAGAGTAAATTACACTCCCCTACTCTCTAAGGTGCTTGAATTAAACTCCCATCCCCTTTCATGTTAAAATATACACCCCCTCCCCTCTTATTCAAAATATATTAGGAAAAAATTCACTCCCCTCCCCTAAGAGAAGCTTGAATTACATTCCCCTCCCCTCTTATGTTAAAATCTACATTTTAATCCCTCAATATATTTTTTTTTATTTCTAATAATCTAGCAAAAAAATAATAATAATCTAACACCCTTCGAAAAAAATAGTAGTGTGGGTTTATTTTAATATAATAGAAAATTGAATACATATTTTTCGCTATTTTTTATTCACAATTTCATTAACATATAGCTTTAAACCCTATTATAAAATATGAAGCAACCCAAAATAAAATTAAAATATGTGAAAGATTACTAAAGACAATAAAGTATGGTTATTTAAAAGTTAATTTTATCCTCTAAATTATAAAATCAATAGTGAAATATTTAAATTTAATTATCATTGACATTTAAATTATAAAGAAATGAATTAATTTTTCTTAAATGGTGGTTCAAAATGAATATATATCATAAAAATATTTATTTATGTTAAAATAGATTAAATTGTAGTCCATATTTATTTATAAGGGAGGGGGTTGTAATTCAAGCATCTTATAAGGGAGGGGAGTATAAATTTTACTTTTCAAGGAAGGGGGGTGTATATTTTAACATAAGAGAGGAGGAGAGTGTAATTCAAACATCTTTGAGGGGAGAGGAGTGTAATTTACTCTTAATGTAATGGAAGGGCCGATGTTTTTATACATAATATTCTACTCCCTCCTGTCACATTTATAAGCAAAACACAATTTTTTAGATTCATGGAATAATCAATGTATTCAGTCACATTTATAGACCAAATATATTAATTATTCAATGAACCTAAAAAGCTGTGTTTTGCTTATAAATGTAACCGGATGGGGCATGTGCTAGTATTTTCCGTTGTTATAAGCATTTCTCTATGGATGCATCTATTAAAAAATAGGCTAACAAGGGTAGTGCACGAGCTCTTCTTCTCATCGTAGTCTTCTTGTTGTTACTCGAGTTTATATTAGATTTAGCACTTGATTGAAAGTAATTTCAATTTTGATACTCTTATGTTGTCATTTTTATTTATTTCATAAATTCATTGTATTTATTTTTTTTAATGAAATTTTGATTTTTAAAAAAATAAATATAAGAAAGCAAATTTGGACCAGTTATTATTGATTTCATAAGACCGTAGGTAAGACATTTTATCAGTTCCGAATAAGCTCTTTACATAAAGTCACAATCCATAGGTAAAACATTTTATCATATCTCAATAAGCTCAGTACCTACGGTCAAAATCCGTAGGTACAACCAATCCGATGGCCAAAGTTCCATCACTATAGAATATAGCCTGGAAAAAATCCGTAGGTATATCATATCTATTGACCACGAAAAAGATAGCCGTAGGTATAGGTATTTTGTGCTATACCTACAGCTAAATGACCTTTATCTACGACTTTCTGCTAATGTCAAGTATGTGGCATTAAAAAGAGTCTTAAGGGAACATGTTATTACCCCATTTAAATATGACAGACTTATTTTGCCCATATCATAAAATGATAGATACTTAGCCCATAATAGAAAATGACAGGAAATTAGTTGTAATGATTATTTTTTTAGTTAGGATTATGGTTAGTTATGGGTATAAACTATATGGTAAAATGCTTGAATCTAATATCATGTTAATCTTTTTGTAGCAGAAATCGTGAGAACTGAGAACCACCTTTTGTAAGACCTCCTCCTATTAGGTCACATAATCCAGTAACAACAAAAGTTGTCACACCTCCTCAGGTCATCCCAAGTCCTTTCCTCATTTCCACCGCCTCCTCCTGTTAGACTACTACCACATCTTTTCATTCCACATCCTTCTTCAGTAGCTGGAAATCTATCATTATAACAACCAAGACCGCAATTTCGCCCTTCATGAAATGTTCAGCCTCTACAAATTAGGCCTTTTAGTCCCAGATTTATGCATACTTTTGGATTCACACATGGGAAATCGAATTAGATATTTCCTTCTATTTTACTATATCGTTGGTCACTTAGTCTTTGTTTGCGAGTTTGGAGGGGAAGGAATGTTATTTAACTTGATTGTTGGGAAGAGGCTGATGCACTTGAAATCTGAAAAGTTTAATAGTTATGCACGTATAACTCAAAGCATATGGGGTTTTCACACAAACCTTTAGGTTCGATTCTTCCCCACCAATAATTGTATATTGGATGCAATAGGAATGACCAGCGAATCCTCTTCAGGATACTATGAGTTTCTTGATGTGTATTGCACAATCACACCAAGTGTATCTCGTAACAGTGTTTTACAAATTTATGGTTCCAGCAATCTGCTCATGCATTGGAGAATTAATGGATTATTTAGAGTAAGAGAATGAAGGAGAATTATGATGTTAATGTAACAAAATTCGTGTCCAAACTGATGCTCAAATGCCAAACATATATAGTGCATTATATCACCATTCACATGAGAGAAAACACCCCTTTGCCAAAGGTTATGATCATATACATCAAATTTTTGACTTGAATCAATGTTATGGTTCATTATATCTATCAGTAAATAATACTACTCTAATGTATATGAATGATTCCCATGAAGAGTTACAACTTTTGGTTCTAAAGTGATTCCATTATTTTGGAAATTACCAACAATCCTCCACCATTTTCAAAATACTAAATCTCACAAATCCGGAAATTTCATGCGTTCAGATAATGGTATCTTACGATTTGAACCATTACTTAGTAAGTTAAGCTTTCGCTCATTCCCAAATAGTATGATAGGCAAACTTTGAACCAACTATTCATTAGAATAAGTATGCATAACTTACACATAGAGTCTTAGTACCATTTAAAGAGAATTGTAAAATAACACATTAAGAAGGTCTTGTGTCATATATCCCTTTTCATGAGAACTTAAGAGTCAAACCCTCAACTTCGTGAAGCGGCCAAACTTCATTCTCATCTTACTCTTTTTAATCTTATGGTACAAGTACTTTAACCTTGGGATGTATCTATTGTCAAGTACTACAATTACTCTAATAGTGTACTTTCACCATTCAACCCAAGACTTATGTTACTCAAGTGTGGGTTGAGTTTCCATTATTAATAATAAATTACATATAGGCTTGAGTCCCATCCCCAATAATGTCTTCAACACCATATCCCTTGTCAGACCTTTCGTTAAAGGATCTACAATATTCTTCTCTATTCTTACGAACATGATGGATATTACTCCATTAGTAATCAAGTCTCTTACATAGCTATGTCTTAAACCAATATGCCTTGATTTCCTATTATAAAATTGGTTATAAGCTTTTGATAGTGTGGATTGACTATCACAATGTATGGATACTGGCACCATTGGATTTTTCCAAACTGGTATCTCATACAATAAATTTATTAGCCATTCTTCCTCTTTACTTCATGCAGACATGGTGGAGTCGGCAATGCATGTCTGTTTCTTTGAACCCCAAGAAACTACACCTCTACCAAGGTTGAAGATTCATCCACTTGTGAAAGTATGATCTGTTGGAACAAAATATGTTTAACATTACCCTTTGAGTTTTGAAGATAACAAGGTATTAAAAAATGTCAATTGAATATGCTAATATTTGTTCAAGTGTGCAAGACGATAGACAAAAATTTAATGTCTTTATATATTAATCATAGGTTCTGGAAGAACAAATGAGAGCAATGGAATTTACAAAATAAAAGCTTGAGTTACAAGATAGAGTTTGAAAAACATAGCATCTGAAGTTCATCAGAAGCAGTTCATCAGAAGCTGCTCATCAGAAGTTGTCTACCAGAAACAAATCATCAGAAGCTGCTCATCAGAAACTGTCTACTAGAAGCTGACGTCATCAGAAGCTGAAGAATGAAATATTCAAGTTGTTAAATGTTGTTATTCTCATGTCTGGGAATGCAGAAGGAATGAAAGACTGGAGCAACGGATAATTCAGAGGAATTTGAAGGCATTGGACGCTTATCCACTGAAGAACGCATAAAAAAAACATAGTACAATTGTACAACCACTACTCCACTCTTCATGTCTGCAATAGTACAACATAACATCTATATCAACGCTGGTGTCTCTATGCTCTTGGAATGAATTTGAAATTGTTCCTTCACAGGACAATAACCGTATCAGACAACAAATCATTGGTGATTTGATCAAGCTCCAACAACGACTCGTTTTGATGTGCTGGCACTTTACAATGTTCATTTCACACCTCTATATAAAGGAGTGAAGACTTAAAGATTTTAAGAGACTCACAACAATTTTACAAGTGCCAAACCTCTGCTGAAATTGTTTCACATCAAAGTTCACTTAAAATTTCTTAACAACTTTCAGATTTTAGAAATTCTAGAGTCTTAAGAGTATGTATCTGATTTGTATTGTGAACACCACAGATTGTATATCAAGTGTTCAACCTCAAACAATTTTCTTTGTAATTCTGTTTGAATAGAAGTATTTTGCAGTTGTGCTTGACCATAGGAAGTATCTTGCAGTTGTGCTTGAGCATAGGAAACCTCTTGCAGTTGTGCTTGAGTAGTTTGAAGTCTCTAGCTTTTAGGCTTGAGCAGTTGTAATCAGATATTGATTTTAGTGAACTCTCCTTGGAAGTGAAAGGAGGAGTGGACTACTTCCGGATTGTGGAAGGAACCACTATAAATTGCTCTGTGTCTTTATTCTTTCTCTCTCTCTCTCTCTCTCTCTCTACTTATCCGCTGCAACTAGACTCTGAACACTACTTCAGAAGTTGAACTCTATCAGGTTATGAACAGTGATTTCAGTTTTAGGAGAAGAAAAAGAAAACACAATTCAAGCCCCCTTTCTTGTGTTTTTCTCAGCTTCATGATCTTCAACATATGTTCCCCAACTAGCATCTGTGTATCCTTCCAAAACAGAAGGGTCTCCACTATATGTTAAACAATAGTTCATTGTTCCCTTCAAGTATTTTAATACTCGTTTCACAGTGTGCAAGTGTTCTTTACTTGGATTGCTAGTATACCGACTTAACCTTCCAACATCATATGCTATGTCAGGTCTAGTACAAGTCATAACATACATCAAGCATCTGATTACTTTAGCATATTCAAGTTGTTCCACCGGAAAACCTTTGTTTGGTTGCAAATTGACACTTTGGTCAAATGAGGTAGAGACCGGTTCACAATCTAAATGATTGAATTTCTGAAACGCCTTTTCTATGTAACGAGATTGGGGTAAACCAATATGGTTACCATCTCTTATGATTTTGATTCCTAAAATCACATCATCTTCTCCTAAATCTTTAATATCAAATTTTCTAGATAAGAAAGCTTTAGTTTCTTCTACCTCATTTATACTTGTACCAAAGATCAACATGTCATCTACATATAAGAAAATTATGATATCTTCTCCATTTTGGAATTTACTATAAATACACTTGTCAGATTCATTTATAATGTATATGTTGGCTAACACAACTTGGTCAAATTTTTGGAGCCATTGTTTGGGTGCTTGTTTCAATCCATATAAAGACTTAGTTAATTTACACACTTTATCTTCTTGACCTTTGATCACAAACCCTTCCAATTGTTTCATATATACCTCTTCATCCAACTATCCATTTAGGAAATCAGTTTTAACATCCATTTGATGGATTACATACATATGGATGGATGCTTGTGCAATTAGCATTCTGATTGATGCAATTCTTGCAACTTTAACATGTGCATATGTATCAAAATAATCAATGCCTTCTTTTTGTGTAAACCCTTTAACAACTAGTCTAGCCTTGAATTTATCAATGGTACCATCCACTTTCATTTTCCTTTTAAAATCCATTTACAACTTATTGGTTTGGATTCGGGTGGGAGATCTACCACTTTCCAAGTTTTATTACCCATAATTGAATCCATTTCTTCTTTGATAGCTTCTTTCCAAAAGGCTGAATTGTGAGACTTTATAGCCTCTACATATGTTACCAGATCACTCTCAAGGTTAAAGCAAATTGGTCCGTAACTATATATGGATTTACATGTTCCTTCTACAAGAAACATGAAGAAATCGGATCCAAAATATTTCTCTTTCCGGATCCTCTTACTTCTTCTAAGTTCTGAACCATCCAATGCATCTACATCAGATTCACTGTTTTCTAAATTTTGTACATTATAATGAACAATATCCTTGGGATAAGAAATTGAGTTAAATCTTTCTTCTTGAAAAATTGCATCTCTTGACTCAATTACTGTATTAACCAAAATATGAGTCATTCGATTCAATAACCAAGAATATGTATGCTTTGTTATTTTCTGTATAGCCTAAGAATACACATTCGATTCCTCTTTCACCCAATTTCTTTCTTTTTAGTTCAGACACTTTCACAATTGCTCTACAACCCCAAAATGTTAAATAATTAAGATTTGACTTCCTTTGTTTCCAAAGTTCATATGGGGTTATTTTGTTCCTTTTGTTTGGAACCCTATTAAGGATGTAACATGCTGTTAGCATTGCTTCACCCCCAATATCCTATAGCTAATCCAGAATAGGACAACATGACATTAACCATTTCTACCAAAGTCTTATTCCTCCTTTTTGCTATTCCATTTTATTGTGGGGTATAGGGTGAAGTAACTTGATGCACAATACTGGTGGATTCAAAATAAATCGGATGATAGAACTCTCATCCCCTATCGCTTCTAAAGCATTTAATGAAAGTTTCATGTTGAATTTCTACTTTTGATTTAAACATTTTGAATTTATCTAAGACTTCATCTTTTGAATGCATTAAATAAACATAACAAAATCGAGTGCAATCATCAATAAAAGTAACAAAATACTTTTTATCACCAATGGTGGGCCAACCATGTAAATCACATACATCAGAATGAATTAAATTTAGCACCCTAGAACTTGTTTTAACACTTTTAAAAGGTTGACTTATAATTTTAGTCAACATGCAAGTAGTACATGAATCAAAGTTTTTATCAAGATTAGAAATTAGATTTAATTTAATAATATCCTCCTATTTTCTAAAATTAACATGTCCTAATTGCATATGGCATAAATCACAAGATTCAACAATATAGGCAGAAATCATATCATTACTATTAATATTTGCAATATTACATTTGAGCATATTCTCACACAAATATCCCTTTCCTACAAACACACCCCCCTTTGAGAGGATAAATTTATCTCCTTCAAATACAGATTTAAACCCATTCTTATTAAGTAATGGTACAAAAATCAAGTTCTTCCTAACTTCAGGAACATAAAATACATCTTTAAGAGTAAGTGTCTTTCTAGAAGGGAATTCAGTCTCTATGGTCTCTTTTCCTTGGACTTGCACAGTTGAAGCATTTCCCATGTACAAAACACTCTCATCTTCATTGATGGTCTTCAACATTTCCTTGTTTTTGCACGCATGGCGAGTAGCACCAGAGTTTATTCACCAAGAATCAACATCTTCAATCATGTTGATTTCAGAAATGACTGCAACAAGATCATCATTTGTTGCACTTGAATTCTTCTCTTTGTTCTTCTTTTTAAAGAAACTGCACTTATTATTAAAGTGTCATTCTTTCCCACAAAAATAACATTTAGCTTTCTTTTTCTTTTTATTGTCATCATTTTTTTTTTTAAAGTTTTGCTTGAATTTCCTTCTTCCGTAACAAGAACCTTCTCTTAAGTAACATGATTCTTAACACCTTCTTGTTTTCACTATTCTTCTTCTAAACAAAGGTGTTTGCCAAGTTTCTCAAGAGAAATGTCTTCCTTCTTATGCTTCATGGATCGTTTGAAATCTTTCCATGAAGGAGGATGTTTGCCAATTATGGAAATCTTTGCCAGATGTAATCATCGTTGTCCCATTTCTGTCTGTCTCTTGTCTCAACAATGGCTTCATCATCCTTCTCCTTAGGCCTTGCCAAGTTAAGAACGTATGCCATTTTCAGCGTTGTAAGAAGAAACTTCAGCTTCTTCTACCAGCAGATGAAGTTTTCCCCATCAAACTTTTCCAACTTAACAAAGTTAGAAGTCATTTCTTTCAATGAAGCAACCATAGAAATCGAACCTAAAGATTGTTATATCACTTGATTGTTGGGAAGAGGTTGCTGCACTTGAAATCTGAAAAGTTTAATGGTTATGCACGTAAAACTCAAAGCGTATGGGGTTGCCGCACTAACCTTTAGGTTCGATTCGCCCCCAAAAATAATTGTATATTGAATGCAATAAGAATGACCAATGAATCCCCTTCATGATACTATGAGTTCCATGATGTGTATTGCACAATCACACCAAGCGTATCTCTTAACAATATTTTACAGATTTATGGTTCAAGCAATTCACTCTTGTATTAGAGAAATGATGGATGATTTAGAGTAAGCGAATGAGGGAGAATTATGTTGTTAATGTAACAAAATTTGTGTCCAAATTGATGCCCAAATGTCAAACATTTATAGTGGATTATATGACCCTTCACATGAGAGAAAGCACCCCTTTGTCAAAGTTTATGATCATATATATCAAATTTTTGACTTGAATCAATGTTATGGTTCATTATCTATCGATAAATAATATTGCTCCAATGTATATGAATGATTCCTATAAAAACTGTCAAACTTTTGGTGAAGAGTTACAACTTTTGGTTCTAAAGTGATTCCATTATTTTGGAAATCACCAACAAGGAAGGGGACGGATTTGGAAATAAAGAAGGAGTAACCCGGAAGAAATAGAAGACATTGGGAGGGGAGGGTTTCGGGGGGTTAGTTTTTCTTCATAAAACAAAACCCTCCTTATTTGAGGAACTCAAAAATTGTATTGGAGGAGAGTGTTGAGAGGTTTTGGAGGGTTTATAAGAACTTTTTTAAATTTAATCTATGTTGCTATAGCATTCTTAAAATTAGAAATATATTAGTTATAAGTGTTAATTTGTCATTCTCTAAACAATTCCTCTTTCACAAAATATGAAAAATTTCTTATTTTTCCCTTTATTTTCCACCACCCAAAGCTCTCTCCCTTCCCCTGTCTTCCAAACTCCCATACAAAGCCTTAGAGCCCGTTTGTTTTAGATTTAAAAAAAATAGATTTTTCTTTGTATTTCTAAAAATGGATTTTTTTAGAAATTTACTCAAAAGTAGTAGAAGTTATTTCAAACTCATTTAGCATAAGTTAAAAATGAAATTTTGACATTTACTAGTTTAAATATTCATTGTTAGAGATTTTACATAGTAAAAATCACATATTTTTTCAAAGTGACATCGTTAAAAAATGATTTTTTATGAAAAGCTATTTGAAATAACTTTTTCTTTGGTGATTTTTTCAAAATTTTAGTATAAAAAAAATTATAACAAAATGATGAAATACTTAGTATTACATTTTAAGATAAATTATTCAAACAAATATTTCATTTGAAACTTTCCTTAAAAATTTCTTTATTAAAAAAATTGTAGCAAAAAACTATTGCACTATAAAAATCTAATTAAAAAAAAAAGAAAAAACTAAAACAAAAGGACCCTAGTTGGATCGTGTTTTAGATTTTGAAAATTAGAAACCCCAACAAGTAGAGAAGCTGAAATCTAGTAACAATATATGATCTAACAATTTCAATATTTCTATGTATTGAACTAGAACTAGTGGACAACTACACTCTTTTAAATCACAAAATCATCGTGTAAAACGCGGATCATAAATTACTATTATTTGTTTTTCAAAAAGAAAAGAAAATCATAAACTATTACTGCATGTTACTAGCTGTCTCTATATTAGTGACTCGACGATAGGGATCAAACGTGAGAGAAAATTTCGATAGGTGCAAATCCCACTAATCACTCTTCGAAGTTAGAACAACCAATTAAAGAACTACACGTTATTAGGATTAAAAAGAAGCTGGTTAAAAATGATTTTTTTTTAAGGGAAATACTAACCGGTGCCCTTAAGGCACTGATTAAGGATATGAAACAGTAAATTATATAGTAGTTAATGCATTAAAATTGTGTAATTAATTTATAATAAAGTCAAAAACAATTTTCTTTTATGGTATGCTTAACCAGTGCCCCAAGGACACCGGTTAACAGGACCTTTTTTTTTTAAAGGAAGCATGACCCTTTTTTTAATACTCCACTTGTAAAAAAAGAATAATTTGTTTTATATTATGGAGAATTTTGTCCTCATGAACTTACCTGCGTTGGCCAGAACAATACATAATATATGCAAAATTCATGATTCAAACTTCAGCCACTACCAAAAAATATAAACAGATTAGTAGAATTTGTATTTTTTTTTATTTGAGTTTAAAATTAAAATATGTTTTTTTATTTTTATTTAATTCTATAACTAAAACGAACATTAAAAACGAGAAAAATATTTTAATAAGGGGCTGCCATGTACACTATTTGAAATGGTAAACATCGAGGGAATAGTTGACGTAGGTCTAGTATTTTATGGTTTATATATTTAAAAATCAAGCCCTGTAGTCTGGTTTCTTCCTAAATCAGATAATTTTATAGTTGTTTTGAGTCTTTTATTCATAAATCATGTAATTCAGCAAGCAAGAAACCTCATGAATTTTTTTGAAGTCTTCACATGGATTTTCATTCAACTTAGTAATCAACGGTAAAAAAGATAAAGTGATTATAGGTTTTTTAACTGATGCGCAATGCAAGATTAGGTTCTTTGATTCAGAACTTAATGACGATTAGGGTATCCTTACCTTCTTTGTTGAAATTAATATGGTTAATTATTAGTTTATCACATGTCTTTGATTGAAGAAAGTAGGATATGATCCCGTGATATAGTCATGGAAAGTTTCAATTTTAGAAAGAAAGAAAAACAACGTGTCCCAAAAAGTCTATTTTGGTGGGCTGCATGCTAAGTTACTCAATATTTACCAGTAGTTTTTATTTACAATTAGAATAAAATTTATTTTATACAATAAAATAAACGTACATAACCTTATCAGAGACCTTATAAAAGGATTGCTCAATCGATCAAAAGTAATCAAACTAGCTAAACACAAAGCATAATATGGATACAAAAAGGCAAACATTGATCCTTTTATTAGTCTTAACAATATATACATTTCCCTTCACTATCAAAGCATCATCAAGTGGTGGCATTGCTGTCTACTGGGGCCAAAACCTAGGAGATGGCAACTTGACATCAACATGTGACACTGGTAATTACGAGATTGTACTCTTAGCTTTCCTCAATAACTTTGGAGGAGGAACAGTCCCAAGTTGGAACTTTGCAGGCCATTGTGGTGACTGGAGCCCTTGTACAAAACTCGAACCCGAAATAAAACACTGTCAACAAAAAGGGATCAAAGTTTTACTTTCGATCGGAGGTGCATCTGGATCCTACTCTCTTAGCTCACCAGATGATGCTAAAAATGTTGCCGATTACCTCTATACTAACTTTCTTAGTGGTCAATTTGGTCCACTTGGAAGTGTTACCTTAGATGGTATTGATTTTGACATTGAAGGAGGTACAAATCTTCACTGGGATGACCTTGCTAAGGATCTTGACAATCTAAGACAACAAAACAGGTAATATTTTTTGAATGAGAAGTTTTAGCATGTTAGTACTAGTAGTTTGTCTGTCTCATATTATGTATTTTTAAGATTATGTACATTTCTTAAGAGAATCATTGAGTGCACAAAATCTTAAGATAAAAATGAGTTTAATTTCAGAAAAATATTTTTATTAATGGTGGTTAGTAGTGGTTTGAAATAAGGGGTAAATATGGCAACAAAGCCCATACACGTGCGTGCCCGCATGTACCAAATTTAAATTGACGGGTTTTTTCTGCTTTGACTGGTTTTGAGTTTTCTCCGATTTCAAAACACGGTTATGAGACCGGTAATGGACATATTAGTACCCACCCCTAATCCATACCCAAACCCGTCTCGAACGTAAAAAATCAATTTATTATCTTTTTTATATAAATAGAAACTCCAACCCTAAATCATTTCACTCACACAATCAAAGTCTCAATCTTTTAGACGACACTCACTTCTCTAAGTTCTCTCTCTTCTCCTTCCACATTTCACACCCTCGGTCTCTCTCTTCCTCATAACCTAGTCATCGATCATCATCATCTCTTTGCTGGATAATGCATTACAACATTGAGCCCGAGGCTGAAAAATGCTTATTTTTTTATTAAATTTTTTATCCATTGCGGAGATGAGGATGTGACGGGGATACCCGAATCTGTCGTGGATGGGGATGAGATTTGATTTCTCATCCCTATTTGGTATGCGTAGGGTAACAGGTAAGCATTTGAGAGTATGGTATGGAAACGGGGAAGGTAAAACTCATCCCCACTTTGCTCCATTGTCATGCCTAATAAGGGGCGCCAACTTAGTTTGGATGTCTTGTATTTTCTTTGTTGTTTTTATGCTCTTAATTTAGGAAACAAATAGTGGTTTGAGATAAAATAAATACATATGATGATTTGATTTTATATGATGCATGCTAAAAAATGATCTTGTTAAGAAGTTGAAGCGAAACTTTTTATATATAAAACTTATCAATTGTTTCCTTTTCTGTATCATTAAAATGTGTCCTAAAAGCACTTGTTAGTTTGACTCGTATAATATTTATCATAAAAGAAATAGCTTTCCCTTCAATATATTTTTGAATCCTTCTTTGCCTACACCCTAACTAAAATCAATCTTTTATCTCTTGCAGGTACTTTTACTTGGCTTCTGCACCCCAATGTTTTATGCCAGATCACTACCTTGACAAAGCTATCAAAACTGGCTTGTTTGATTATATACTTGTCCAATTCTACAATAACCCTCCATGTCAATATGATCTAATAAACTCAGATGCTACATTGCTCTTACAATCATGGAATGATTGGACATCTTTAGCTCTACCAAATAATACCGTTTTCATGGGACTACCAGCAGCACCTGATGCAGCTCCTAGTGGTGGTTATATCCCACCAGATGATCTCATTTCTAAGGTTCTTCCTTTCATTAAACCAACTTCAAACTATGGAGGAATTATGCTTTGGGATAGATTTCATGATGTTGGAAATGATTACAGCAATCAGATAAAGGAGTATGTTAAACGATCTGTTCTTCGATTTGTGACACAAGTTTCCGAGGCAATAGTTGGATCTATCTCGGCAGCTTTGAACTCCATGTTTCCGAATTAAATCATATTATAAATTGATAGTGATCGCATAGTTCACTATATATGTGTATGAGTATGGAATAAGAGAGAACTCGGATCCTCTACGACCAACTTTATGATGGTTACATATCGTTAGATTAAGAAAAAAAATGATGAGGATCACTTTTTATTTTAAGTGCCTTTATGCATATTATGTACCTAGTTACACTTTGATTCCCTTGGTTTTGATGTAACCCGCGGGAATCAAAGCATCCTATCTATGTATGTACCCGAAGGCACTCTAAAATTTGAATAATATTCACTTGCGCGATTTCAACTTATATTTCTACTAGTCTTTTTTTTTTCTTCTTCTTGACAAGATATTCTTACTAGTCTATGTAAATTCACACAAATGTATTAGCTATATATAATCACAGCTAGATTTTTGTAAGTTTTTGCGTAAAACATTTCCACAACAAAATATGTTTTGTAATGTGAACTCGAGTGGCGGAGCTATGAATTTTATAGAGCCTGAGCAAAAAATTTATCGCAAAACATTACTTCCTTCCTACAAATAATTTCACATTTCCTACGGATATATCTTTCATGCGGATCCTAAAATCCTAAGGTATTATCTCACCTGGGAACCTAAATCCTTGGCAAAATCTGTAGGAAATGTGTTTCCTGCGGAATTTACACAAAAATCCGCAGGAAAAGCTTAAAGTTCTAGTAATGGCAGGGATTGCGACAAAGAAAGTTGGAGCTGAGCCTGGGCTAGTGCCCAGGCTAGCTGGGGGGTGGCTCCTCCCCTGAACTCGAGTTAGGTATTTTTTTTTGAACGGTTAACTTTTATTTCAAAAACTCAAACCCAAGCTCAAAACCGAACAAGCATGAATATAAAATGGTAGAAGAAAAAGGAACCAAACACAATGTTCCAATCTGCCATAAACACCACCATCCTGGGGTGGACCTGGACTGAGCCTGCTGTGGCAAGTGCCACACCAGTCCAACCCAATTTAAAAATAAAAAATTTATGCCGAAGTAAACAAAATCAAAATGTGCGTTTCTATTTTGTTCTTTCCACTTCTTTCAGTTTCAGTCACCACTCACACACACCAAAATCCCAAAACCACCATTCTTCAAATTCAGCACCACCACCCACAGTCGGCCACCAATGACCAGCCCACCACTGACGGTGACGCACCACCAGTCCACCACACCAGTCATCATCACCAACATCCCTATTTTCTAGGTCATCTCTCTTTTTACTTCTTTTTAACAAGTATAAATGGTAGAAAATTATTCATGTTTTGATTGAGATTTAAGAGATATAATTATCAATAATTGTTAATTGTTATGCTTCATATCATGCCAATTGCCATTTGCCAAGCCAAACGTTGTTTCTTCCATTTACAGTGTCTTTCCTATTTTTTTTTATTTATTTTTCTTGAAGCCTAAAAGCTACCTTCACTTGCTTGCTTCCACTTTGTGCTAGGTGTATAATAACCCTTTGTTTTATGTTATTTACATCCTGAAAAGAATCTCCAACGGCTGGTCGAGCTTTATCCAAATGATTTTAAGGACGTGTCGGAAGAGGTGGTGCACCATCAACTTCGGAATTATGTTAGAAACGTCCGAGGTGATACCAATTTTGCAAATTTGAAAGGACTTTCAGACCTTTGTGCAAAGCTTGTGAAAACAAACAAGAGCACTACCTTTGATTTTGTATACAAGCCCTTGAAGTTAGCTCTGATTTTGCTGGTGGCAACTGCAAGTGTTTAACGCGTTTTCTCAACTATGAAATACGTGAAGACTCGACTAATTAACAAGATGGGTGATCAATGGTTAAATAATTGTCTTGTAACGTATATAGAAAGAGATGTTCTTAAAACAATTAGTAATGATGTAATTTTAGCTCATTTTCAACAAATGAAAAATAGAGAATTATCTTTGTAATTTTGGTTGCTACAACTATGTTTAATATAAATTCTTATTATATTTACTATTATTTAATTATTTGATAAAAAAATTGTGCCCCAGTGATATTCTGAATCCAGGTCCGCCCCTGCCACCATCCCCAAATATCAAACCCAAACACCACTGTATGGCACAACCAATAGGAAATAGGGGGCGACATTAAGGCAGACTCAAAGACAAAACGAGCAAACAAATAAACCCACCAATGCTTAGCAAAAACTGCAAAAACTTCTGAAAAGGTAGTAATGTAAATCTAGTGTTAAAATATGGACAAACTCCAACCCGCGAAACACTTCATATCAAATATAAGTTGCAAATCCACAATGTAAAAACAAGTGAAATTTTTTTCAAATCCTACTCACTTTGCTTTGCTCTTTTTCAGAACCACAAGTTTTCAAAAAATGGTTATGAAAAGATAATGAAGTTAGTATAGAGAAGAGTTAGTAAGTTAGCTGGCTTGCGTTAACCTCATGTAACTGATTTCTAATCATAGTTAGTTAGAGAAGTAACTAGAGTTAGTTGAAAATTATAGGGTTACAAGTTTTATATATACTCTTCAAGTACTACTTGTAACAGTTCCGATTTGTGTGAAATATCATAATTAGAATAAAAATTTCTTCTCTCTTAAGCTTTTTCTCTCCATCAAAGGAGTTTATCTTTCAGTTTTCACATGGTATGAGAGCGAAGAGAAACAGTGATGGAGCTAGACCATGAATGGTAATTTGTGCCATTCAACAGCGGAGTAGCAAGAACGAGACTGGGATTTTTGTTTGGGTGCAAGAAATAGGGATTCAACGTATCATTTTGATATCACTTTTGTTGAGAAGAAAGATGGCCACCATTAACGCTTCCTGCAGTGTTATCCGTAGATATGATGCACAAAGAATTTGAGAAACAAAGGAAGAAGAAGATAGAAAACACAGAGATTCAATGTGAATCTGCAAGAAAGATGAAAAAGAGAGAAATTGATTCAACTATGAATCAAGAAAGAGAAAAACATAAACACAATTGTTTAGAAAGTAGAAGAAAGATGAAAGAATTTCAGAGTTGTGGAGTAAAAAAACAAGCGCAACAATCATGGCAGAACCCCATTACAGGGCTATGATACCATGTGAAAACTATAAGATAAACTTCATTGATGAAAATCTACTAGAAATGTTCAACCACCCACATATTTGCAAGATTATCATTGTGCATCTCTCACTAATACAATCCATTCTTCACTTCATGATGATCCACTATCATCACCATCTAGTAGTAAGTATCCTCTTTCTAATCATTTATCTTATAATAACTTATCTACCACACATAAACACTACATTCTTAACCTGTTATATTTGAACCCTCATCCTATGAGGAGGCCATGAGTGATGAACATTGAAGGTTAGCTATCCAAGGTTAGTTAACTTCTCTAGTGAAAAACAATACCTGGAGTCTAGCAAAACTACCTCCACAAAAGAAAATTATAGGATTTAAATGGATGTTCAAGGTAAAATTACATGCTAATGGCTTTGTGGAAAGATATAAGGCTAGATTAGTGGCAAAGGGCTTCACCCAAACAAAAGACATATACTACATGAGGTGGTAAGATGTTACAGCTTCTTGTGGGACATCTTGGTTTGCTTTGCAATTTGATACTCACTTTAATTTTTTCCTTCCTCTATTGTTAGCTTAGATAACCCCCTGATGCCTTCTTCAGAAGTGACCTTCTTCATGCCTTTGAGATTAAGATGCCCAAGTTTTTGGTGCCACAGCTTGACTTCATCTTCTTTAGTCATTAAGCAAGTGGAAGAATAAACTTTATCTTGAGGAACCCACATATAACAATTTTTCTTTGGATCTCACACCTCTCATTAGCACATTATCTTTGACATCAGAAACCACACATTCAGACTTAGTGAAGTTGACTTTCAACCCTTGATCACATAACTGACTGATACATATTAGGTTGGCTTTCAAACCTTTCACAAGTAACACATCATCAAGCCTTGGTAAACCATGGCAGACTAGCTTACCAACTCCATTCATTTCGCCTTTAGCTCCATCGCCAAAAGTAACATAACTAGTAGAGTAAGTTTTTATGTCAATTGTCAACTAGATATTTATTGACTCATGTCATATGTCTAGTACATCCGCTATCAACATACCAGTCTTCTCTTGAGGAGACTCTAAGAAACTCTTGAGCTATAAGACTAGTACTAATAACCTTGGGTGTTCACTCTTTTCTAGTTTGAATCTTTTCTTGGTTTACATTAGGCTGAACTTAATGCTGAGGGTATCCATACAATCTATGACATTAGTGTTTTATGTGATCATACCTCCCACAATAATGACATTTCCAAGGTAAAAACTTACTTCTAGCTATGGGTTTCAGATGTTGGACAGGATGTTGTAACATTTAGTCCGACATTGCAAACTCAGATTTACTTTCAGGAAGGACAAATTTAGTTATAGAGGTTCTACCTTGTTTCTATAGGGATTGTTAATTAAAACCTACATCTTTTAAGTTTCCAGACCCCTTTCCATCTTGCAGAATATCATCTAACATATTTAAACCATTATTCAACATTTTAACTGATTATGTCATGTTATCAAGCTTGAAAGTTAACAAGGTTACCTCATTTTGCAGAGCAGAGATGGTTGATATAGGCTTTTCTTTTTCAAAGCGAAGATTGGCAATGATTTTCTTTTGATTTTCTCCAACTTGACAAATCTCTTCAGATTTAACACACACCTTCTTGTATGAATCAACAAGTTCTTCATAAGACACATAAGATTCATACCACCTGGTAAAAGCCATCACATAGTTTGCTATTTCATCATCTTGTTTTTCTTTTGAATCATCATCAAACCAAGATCAAATAGCCTAGCATATCTAACATCAAAAGATACATCATCTAACCATGGGTGTAACAGCCCGTTTTTCGCTACAATCATTTTAATTATTTATTATGTGTGTTTATATGCGTTTGTGTGTGATTATTTGCCTTTGTGTATATTTAATTCGAGATTAATGAATTTTTGGCCTAGAAGGGTATTTTAGTCATTTTAGACTCATGGGTATTTTGGTCATTTTGTGAGAAAGGGTAAATTAGTCTTTTTATTAGAACATTAAGTGGGAATAGTTATTTTTACTAAGTTACTAGAGAGTTTGGGTAATTATTTAGAGACGGTAATTATTTGTTATTTTGACGGTATAAGTGAGTAGTAACTTTTGAAAATTAGTTGGTAAGAATGTTAAGCTCATTAAGACAATTAGAAACCTAGCCCAATTATGAGGTGACTATATAAGCATAACTCTTGTGAGAAATTAGGTCAAACCACTCATTATTTCATTTCACAAAACCATAAGAGGTAGAGAGAAAGTGGATCAAGAGGAAAGAAGACGGAGCTAAAGAGAGCTTGGGGTTTGAAGAGCTAGGAGTTAAAGTGAATCCTAAGCTAGGATTTGTGAAGCTAGAGGTAAGAGGGATAGATCCTTTTCATCAATTAAGTCATAATCTTCTATTTTCAATTATAGGTTTAAGAGTTTTTATGTTAATTGTGACTTTTTCTGACTTTTTTATGATGAATTTCGTGCTCCTAATTCATGTGAATTTTTGGGTATGATAAACTTCATGAAATTGTTGTGTTATGTGCTTAAACTTCATAGTTGTTGTTGTTGATAAGTTGTTTTGATGATTTTTGCTTAATTGAGTGTAAATCATGAATTGGTGAGTGATTATTGTTGAAACATATTTGAATTCACTTCACAAATGTTTATACATGTTTGTATGTTGATGGGGTTTGAATTGGTGTGGTTGTTTTTGAGGTTTGAATGAAAAATGAGAAAATTGAGGGTTTTGTTGAAAAATGAACATAATGATGATTTTGAGGAGAGTTGATGTTATGATTCCATGTTTATTGTTGTTTTGATTGCCTTTTGATGTATATAAACTAATGAACAAGTTTTGGGGACGAATTTAGGTCAAAGGGGATCAAAAACGGGATTTTGGGGTGAAAATTGGAGAGTTCTCGAGAGGGAACAACCAAGAACAGGGGACCTGTTCTGGTGTAACTCGCTAGGCGAGTTGTAGCTCGATGTGGCGAGTTGCACAGGATAGAACCCCATGTTTTGGGTGTTCCGGGCACTCAGGAATTGATCCGGACTGTTCCAAACTGATTTTTTTAATGAATTTAAATGTTGTCAAGCTTTCTAAACCTTTTGAAACATCAAATGAATTGGATTGAACTTGATTTTGTGAATCGAATCAATACTTTTGAAAAATGTTTAAGAACACGGATTTTCCGAAAATCGTTTTTCACTAATGAAAATGGTGGGGTTAAGGTTGTTTACTGTAATAATGATTTTTAAATATGATTGTGGATGGTTGGTTTACTGGAGCTTTAACTTGGTTTTGCTTTGAAAATGGAATTCTTTTGAAAAATGATAAAATGAGATGAACTTAGGTGAATTTTGGAATTAATCAGAATTGGCCTATGATACGTATATGTATATGCTACTGCACTCATATGTGAATTGTGTATGTACTTGGTTGAGGCATTTGAACTTGGTTACTTCGATTTTGGTGGAATAATCGGAAAATGCTAGTGTTTATAAACATAGACGAACTTTGTCAAATTAATACTTTATGGTCGGATAACTTGTAAGAGACTTTGAATTCATGCTAGTATGATAGAATGTGAATGAGAATTGATGATGATTGGTTTTTAATATGATGAATGTCATAATGTGGATAGATGTCTGTCTTTTAAGGGAAATATGAATTTGAAATCTTCTTGTTTCTTTGAGGTGATTGTTGTTGATGATGATTATGATGATGATTCCTTTGGTGATTATAAATGGATGAATTGATGATGACTTGTTGATTGTATGATGTAAGTATTTGATAACGCAAATGTTGGTGAAAAACATAATTGGTGATGTATATATGTTGGTGAGTTATGCATTGTCGAATCCTTACTTGAAGTTCATGCATTCATAGTCATTTTAAGGTGATTTGAAGAATGTAATTGGTGATGTTTATTACATAGCTTTTGCAAAACATAACTGGTGATGTTTATTATGTTGGTGGATTCATTAAGGGTAAAATTATCTCCAAAATCCTAATGGTACCACATGCATCTTGATGAGTCTAAAACATTGCATGCATTAATTAATTGATGAGTCGAGTCTTACTTGGATATGTGAATCAGTGCATATGTGCATTGGTGATTTTTTGGTGATTGTCGTGAATGCTTGAAAAAGGTGAATTGTATGCATTTCTTGATTGTGCTTGTATACTTAATGGTTTATGAAGATGTTGAGTTTATTAATCATGTGAAATTAAATTATGCTTTAATTATGAATTGTGAATTAACCCCTGGTGGTTATTTGATTGACCGCCTGCCTTATTCTTATGAATGGGTAGACAGCGTGCATGAGTATGTTGAGATGTCAGATTTATTATGGAGATGTATTATGATTATTGACATGGCTACTTTGGAGATTTTATGTAGTTGTTGTTGAGATGTTTTGACATTATTTTCCGCTGCGATGTTTTGAGAAAAAATATTTATACATGTTTTGAACTTATAGAAGAAGTAGCATCTAAATCCTTTACATGGTTTGCATTATTTGCGTAATTTATCGCTTTAAGGGTTTAGGGTGTTACAATGGGTCCTTCCAAAACAAAGTAGAAGACTCGTCCGCCACATGTCTAATAATATTATCCTACAACAACCTATCATCTAACAAACCACCCCTCATTCGAATGTGATGCAAGCATTGCCACTACACTGAACCCTCTCCTCTACCAACACATTATACCACATACTTTCGTTCTCCTCCAACATCCTCCACACTCATTTATCAAATAAAGATAAATTAAACTCCTACATCCTCCTAACCCCCAGGCCTCCATTCTCCCTTTTTAGACACAAAATTTCTCATTTAACCCAAGACAATATCCTCACACACACACACCTACCTAGAAAAGGTCTCCTTAATAACAAAGGAACTTCCTCATCTTCCTCCATATCCAGAATAACAAAATCAGCATGGACAATAAATCATTCACTTTCACTAATACATCTTCCAAAACTCCATAAGGGTAGGAAACAGAACGATCAGCAAGACTGGGGGGTGGTTTGGTCCAAAACTCCATAGATATACAACCTATTTATCTATCCATGCATCACATGGTTTGCTATTTCATCATCTTGCTTTTCCAGTTATCATATTGCTTTTCTTCTTGTGCACTAGAAAGTATCTTCTCAACTTCGTGGACGCCATGATTAATGTTAGGGCTATCTTTTAAATCCTTTGGTATTGTATTTCTGGTCCAGCCAACACCTTTCAGCATAAATACACAGGGCTCTGATTTGACCCAATCTCTCTTATGAGGATGAGCTCCTTTAAGGTGGGCATCTCCATATTGAGGACAACATCACATTTGTTAGGGTACACCTCGATTCCTCTTTTAGTCGGATAAAATCCTATGAACTTTCAAGCCTTGACCCCGAATGTGCATTTTTCTGGTTGGCCTCGTTGACGTCATCACGGTTAACGATTCAACTTGACAAAGGGATAAAATTGATTGATAATTGTAAAATTCAAAGACATTTTTTGGCTATTTCGAATAATTTAGGACGAAATTAAACTGCATGTGCAAATTTTAATATGACACAAAATGCCTATTCACTAAAAAACGTATCCCAAAGAATCTACTTAGGTGGGCTGGACTAAATTAAAAAAGTTATTCAATATTTTTTATTTACACATTCGATAAACATTTCTTATTAGAATAATGAAGTCTAATATGGTACACATAACCTTATCTAGACCTGTATAAAGGGTTGATCAATGGATCTAAAATAATCAAACTAGCTAAACACAAAGCACAATATGAGTTCCAAAAGGCAAGCAATGATCCTTTTGTTAATCTTAACAATATTCTCCTTCACTATCACACCATCATCATGTGATTGGATTACCATCTACTGGGGCCAAAACACAGCAGAAGGCACCTTGAAAGCAGCATGTGACACTGGTCTTTACGAGATTGTACTCTTAGGGTTCCTTGATGTCTTTGGAGAAGGAAGAACCCCAAGTTTGAACTTCACTGATCATTGTGGTGGAAGTTCTTGTACACAACTCGAATCCGAAATCAACCACTGTCAAAATAATGTTATTGAAGTTTACCTTTCCATTGGAGGTCCTTCCGGAACTTACTCCCTTAGCTCATCAGACGATGCTAAAAATTTTGCTGATTATCCTTACACTTCCTAGTGAAAAAAAGAAAAAAAAACAAGTTGGTCCACTTGGAGATGTTACCTTAAGTGGTATTAATTTTAACATTGAAGGAGGTACAAATCTTTATTGGGATGATCTTGTTAGGCATCTTGACAATTATAGAGAGACAACATCATCGTACGTTTATTACTTCTCTTTTTGAATATCAAATTTGTACTTTTTTAATCTCATATTAGGTGTATTAAGATTGTTAACGACACAAATACAAAATAAAGAAAGAGAGAATAATAACAACAGAGGCTAGGGTTTTATAGAATATTAATAGTTTAACATTATAAAAGGATACTAGAGAATATATATAAAATCTAATGAACTTTAAACTAACAGGCACAATAACATAGCTCATTACGTTATCATCTAACAAAGATTATGCATACTTCTGTGAAAACTATTGAATGCGCTAAATTATATTGTAAAATGATGAATTTCATTTACAAAAACATTCTTATGAATGGTACTTTCATTACTGAAAATAAAGTAGTTAAAGCTTAATTGGTATTTCAAAATAACAAAAGAAAAAAAAATTACTAAATGAGAAAAACTATTCATAGGAGTACTGAATTATGTACTTCCTTAGGGTTTATATCATGGGTGGAAATATAACTTTAGGTCCATTTTTTGACTCATCAACCCTGGACTAACAAGTCAACATTATATCCCTTACAGGTACTTTTTCTTGGCTGCTACACCCCAATGTTCTATTCCAGATTACTACCTTGACAAAGCTATCAAAACTGGCTTGTTTAATTATATATTTGTCAAATTCTACAATAACCCTTCATGTCAGTATGATCAAACAAATGCCGATGCTACACCGCTCTTACAATCATGGGATGCTTGGACGTCGTCGGTTCCACCAGAACTTAGTATCCTTTTCTGGGGACTACCAGCAGCACCTGATGCAGCTCCTGGTGGTGGTTATATATCACCAAATGATCTCATTTCTTAGGTTCTTCCTCACATTGAAGATACTTGCTATACCTATAGCTGTGGAGGATTTATGCTTTGGGATAGATTCCATGATATTGAAAGTAATTACAGCAATCAGGTAAACCACTGGGATGAACAATCTGCTCGTCGATTCGTGACACATGTTTCCAAGGCAAGAATTGGGTCTGTCTCGGAAACTTGAAGGCATTGTTGCACGGACACTTTTGATTGAAGGCGTGCCCCAATATCCGACACGTATCGTGTTCGACACCAACACCACATCAACACCAACACCACATCGACACTTGTGATTGAATCATCTCATTTTCTCAAAATTTTATCTGTGCCGACGTGTCTGTGTCCTTGCATCATAGCTTGAAGGTCATGTTATGTTACCAAATTAAATTATGTAAACAACGTGATCCCACGTGAAGCATCTTATCATATGTATGTACTGGATTTTGCTATGAAATTAGAATAATATTCACTTGCAAGTTGCATGATTTCAACTTATATAGTTATATTATGTTTTTGTTTGAAAGTTTGGAGATAGAGGAAACAGAACGGTGGAAAAAAAATAGAGAAACATAAAGATAAATAAATCTTTATGATTTGATAAATTTTAAATTTTGAGTTTCTCCAAATTAAAAAATAAATAAATTGAATTACGAAGAAAAATAAACAACCTAAGTCTTGTCATCAGAAAGTCTTGTTACTTCCACTTGCTCCTCCAAACTCATAAATAAAGTCTAAGTGATCCATGTAGTCCGTACGAAATTCTCTCATCTCTTCTCCTCCAAACTCATAAACAAAGTCTAAGTGATCTATATAATCCGCACAAATGAAATGAGGCCTATTATTACAATTTTTTAAATGATTTTTACGGTGTTTCATCTTTTTATTATAATTTTCTTAAAGAGATTTTATAAACAAAAACAAAATGTTCCAATAAACAATTGGTTTAAATAACTTTTCACAACAAATCATTTTAAGTATTTATTCATTTTGCTGCGACACATTTTGTATAATAAAGTTTGCATAAACACTTAAATTGAGAGTCATTGAAAACGTTCGCACCACTAGATCATCAAAATCATGCACCTTTTTTTTTTTAAGGAAGAAAAAATTACTTTTTGTTGTTTCAATATGTTGAATGCACAATTTCTAAGATAAAATTTTCATTTTAAACTTTTTAACCAATACCCTTAGAACACTTGTAAGCATTTCCTTTTTCTAAGGTCCATTTTAAACTTCTTAACGTAGATCACTTGTTAACATTTCCTTTTTTAGAGAACAAATGATGTATTCTTATTTCTTTAATATTTTCAAATCTATCTCCTTTAAATAAATTGTATTCATATAATATTTTGAGAACAATCACATTAGTAAAAGGGAAGTGTTATTTGAACAAACAATTTAGTTGACAACTTATGGACCAACCATAGTTTACAAAGAAATAGTATGTAGTTGTACGAAAATCAAAGCAACATAGAGATAAAGTAAAAAATAATGTGAGTATGAAAGAGAAAGTTGTCATAAAATAGATGTTTAAATATCATTTCTCTTACTAAGAGGAAAGTAGTCATTTCCAGAGGGAGTATATTACTTGATTTTGGGTACGTGGAAAAATTAAATGTAGAGAATGAATGTTATAATTAAAAAAACGTAACAACCTTCCTAAAAAGAAGTTTCCTTCCGTTTTTCTTGGTACAAGAGAGGCCAAAGGTCTAAAATAAAAGAAAAAACAAAAAACTAAGAGGCTAAATGTAGATTTTTAGGAATTAGGGCCCAACAATATCATAAAAAATGAGCTTTTGAAGCTCTCTAGGAGGTGTCAGAATTCAAAGAGAAACTAAAATTTGCTAGCCGATCAGCACATTTGTTGCCTTCGCGTCAGGTGTGAATAACCTATATGCCAGTTTCGCTGAAAAAGTTGTGGAATATGTCGAATTAATGAAGGGGTGGTTCCATTGATCTTGCAATGTTTGGTAACCATGTCAATAAGCACTTTCAAGTCACTTTCAACAATTAGGTGAGATAGACCTTCTTTTCAAGCCATATCAAGTCTCGGATATAGACCCTTCATCTTTGAATGAAATGCATCACAAGCTCCAATTTTTTCGACTAAATCCTTTAAGCCATGGAGACCATATGAATTGCAAAGAAGCCTTCCACATCCCGCAATCTCTCTATTGCTTTTACAAGCTCCGTCACGATTAAGCTTCACCCAATTATCATTTGGTCTCTTCCAACCAATAAACATAGTTTCCTTATGTTGGGGATTGACTAACAAATGATTTTGAGAACTTTCTTCTATAACACTAATGAAATTTTGGATAACAAAGATTGGGTTAGTTGGTCTTTAGAATCCTTCTTTGAAAATTGATTTGTTTCTACAAGTTCACAAATGCCAACAAGTAGTCATGAATGTTGTTTTCCACCTAGTACCAACAACTCCATTCCACCTTTTGTTGAGGTTTTTGAAAGCCCAAATTCTGCAATCAGCAAAAGAAAAAAGTTAGTGACTGATGAGTCAATAAATTAGTGTTTTTAATATGTTATTTGAGTCTATTTTATTTAGATTTGATTTAGTTTTATTTAAATATTATTTCCTTTTAGAATTATTTTACTTCAATT
>Ga0228711_1001215_pt1 | contig 37122 bp, 16 predicted proteins | sample MedpolnodulmetaG_2_FD_177996 | JGI IMG/M metagenome (GOLD analysis project Ga0228711, IMG submission 177996) | Root nodule microbial communities from Medicago polymorpha collected in Santa Monica, California, United States - brown nodules | ecosystem: Host-associated > Plants > Roots > Nodule... | reverse complement strand
AGAAAAGCTCAAGTATATGGTGAAATTAAATTTGTCCTTCAACAAATTGGAAGGGGAAGTTCCTATGGAAGGTGTTTTTATGAACCTAAGCCAGGTTGATCTCCAAGGTAACAACAAACTATGTGGCGTTAACAATGAAGTTATCCACAAGTTAGGAGTCACTTTGTGTGTTGCAGGTAAGAAAAACAAGAGAAACATTTTACTACCTATCATACTAGCGATTATAGGTGCTGCTGTTTTGTTCACTTCAATGATCTATCTATTTTGGCTGCTAATGTCCTTAAAGAAGAAACACAAGGCGGAGAAAACAAGTTTGTCATCAACTACTATAAAAGGGTTGCATCAAAATATATCCTATGGTGATATTAGGCTTGCTACAAATAATTTTTCATCTGCAAACATGGTTGGAAAAGGAGGCTTTGGCTCTGTTTACAAGGGTGTGTTCAACATCAGCACTTATGAAAGTCAAACCACCACGCTTGCTGTTAAAGTTCTTGACCTGCAACAAAGCAAAGCCTCTCAGAGTTTTAGTGCAGAATGTGAAGCTTTGAAAAATGTTAGGCATCGGAATCTGGTAAAGGTGATCACTTCTTGCTCCAGCACTGACTACAAGGGGGATGATTTTAAGGCCCTTGTTTTGCAATTCATGCCTAATGGTAATTTGGAGATGAATTTATACCAGGAAGATCTTGCGTCAGGATCTTCGCTAACCTTGTTGCAAAGGTTAAACATTGCAATTGATGTTGCATCTGCCATGGACTACTTGCACCATGACTGTGATCCACCAATAGTCCATTGTGATCTGAAACCTGGCAATGTTCTACTAGATGAAGATATGGTTGCACATGTAGCAGATTTTGGATTGGCTAGGTTTCTCTCTCAAAATCCATCAGAGAAACATAACAGCACCCTAGAACTGAAGGGATCAATCGGCTATATCGCCCCAGGTACTTGCTTACTAATGAGTCTTCTCCATTGATTTGTACTTTCTTTTACCTTCTACCAGTGTTATCAATCGCATGTTGCAGAAAATAGCAGTTTGTTCAAATTTCGCTGTGTAACAATAGCGATTTGTTCAAATTCTGCTATCCTATAGTGCTATGGCACCACTATTCAACAACACTTCCTTCTATTTATGCATGACTATATATTTGTGTATATATATCTATCTAATATTGGGGTGACATGATTCAGAATATGGTCTAGGAGGCAAGGCTTCAACTAGTGGTGATGTGTACAGTTTTGGGATCCTACTACTAGAGATGTTGATAGCCGAAAAACCAACAAATGAAATGTTCAAAGAAGAATTAAGCATGAACAGATTTGTATCAGACATGGATGACAAGCAATTACTAAAGGTTGTTGATCAAAGGCTTATTAACCATTACGAATATTCGACACAAATTTCCAGCAGTGATAGTCATAGTGTTGAGTCTGGCAGCATCAGCTATAGTGGTGGTAGTAACTCACATTGGATGCACAAAGCTGAGGAGTGCATAGCTGCTACAATGAGAGTTGGCTTGTCATGTATAGCCCATCATCCCAAATATCGGTGTACCATGAGAGAAGCCTTATCAAAATTGCATGGAATTAAGCAGTCTATACTAGGCTTGTGATGTTGGTATGATGCCTGTTATGCTTGTATAATCAGTATACCGGTACGATCTGTAAATATTTGTAAAAAGCCTTCCATAAAAAAAATTGTATATGAATAGGAATCTCATAATAGTTATAAAATGTATTTGAAATGACAAACAAAATTGGATCAGACCAACTTCTATTGCTAGTGGCTGAGGAATTGTCCTGCAACAACAGACTATCTCTTCCCTTAGTTTGTGTGCGAATTTTGCATTCCCTATAGTTTGTAATTTTGTTTCTGTTGTAAACATATTCCACCATCAATAAAAGTCAGTTTTCACAATTAAATAGTAATTTTAAATTTGCACCAGTTTCTACCAAATTCACACAAAAGGATTTAAAATGCACTCTCCATATTTAGAATTTGATCAAATAATAGAAACTGATGTTACACATACTAGTTTATCCATCACCAAACCAAGGGATAAACTAGTATCCAAACTAAGAGTCCATGTGATACTTCAATATTGGTGTCGTATCCAACAAGAAAAAGAGTGGAGGAATTAGAAGAGTTTCCCAAGCTTCCATATGCTACATGCCATCAAGCAACACTTTCCCTACTTCTAATTCTCATGTAATTGATCAATTTTTACACAAGCTAACAGAACCTCTTCTCATATAGCAACTATCATAATCATGTTTATGCAGGCATATATCAGCAGTACATACTTATGGATATAACAAAACTTTGATATACAAAACCAAAGCTGCACTATTATATACCTCTGAATCTATCCATGTCCACCAATATTCAAAGGGGAAATTGAACAATATTACTAAAACAGTACAGTCACATTCTCATGTTAGATATTATGATTTACGAGAATTAGCATACACCTCTATCTTAAATTTGGGAGATGAAATCACAGAGAAAATATTTGTACTTGCGGGTGCAATCTGTAAATACTTGAAATTGCATTGAAGGCCTGAATCAAACCTTTACATTATGAATGAAGAGTGCATTTTACTTTGTGGTCATTGAATAAAACAAAGTAATCATGTTTTGGTATCACGGTGAGTTTGTAAAATTTGCCGAAATGATTTCGCCAACCCAACTAAATGGCAAATATGCATTTAAGTCATCAATCTTTTCATACCGTCGGATTTGGGGTTACTAGAGTCATATATGCTACCCTTATCAATTTATGAAATAAGACTCCATCCCGCACTGATTCACAGTCTTGTAGGGTTTATTATTACCCTGTAAAATTTTAACTTACAAAATTGAAGGTTCACGTTTATTTGAAGCAGAAGATTGAATGTTCTTGAATAACCAAGAACACGAAAATAGGTAACCCAACATCGTTCCAATAGGCATCAATTATAAACCATTAGTGGAAACAACGTGGGAAACTCCATTATGGTAACAAATGTAAAATATCTTTCAAAAAAATTTATGCCAAACAGGGTCTTGGCATAGAGTAAGTTTCTCAAGTTTTCTTTCTTTCAAGCAAAAGATTGAATGTTCTTGAATAATCAAGATTCAAGAATGAAAAAGAGCATGCATCAACTTAAATACGTTGGAATCAAAATTCCAAAATTACCGTAGCGAACAAAAAAGTTTATATTTCAAAACATTAGCGTAAAATAGAGTCGTGGGACTGAGCACGGTTCTTTTCTCAAAGCAGAAGATTGAATTTTGTTGAAAAATCAAGAATGAGAATATAGTGATATCCCAACATGTATCAACGCAAAGATGTTGGAATTAAAATTCAAAAATTATCGTAGCAAACGAAAAAGATGACTGACGGACCCAACATTCATATAATTTCGTTATTTTCTTGAAGAAAAAAGAATGAAACGTCAATAAAAGTCTGTTTACACATTCAAATTGAATTTTGGTACCGGTTTCTAACAAACTCACACAAAAGGATCTAAAATGCACTCTCCTTCAGAAGTTGAACAGATGTCACACATGTTAGTTTATCCATCACCAAACCAAGGGATACATTTTCTCTGCCCAGAATCAACTTCATGTGATAATTCAACATTGGTGTCTACTATTCAGCAAGAAAGAGTGGAGTAATTAGAAGAGTTCCCCAAGCTTTCATATGCTACATGTAATTGATGAATTTTCAAACAAGCACGCAAAGCATATTATAACAGAAAGGCTGCACAACCTAAAGGTTGTACCACTACGACATACAATTATCAGCACAAGGGTTCACATCAAATCAAAACAAATTCATACTATTCTCAGAGCTAACATCTTACAAGCCATGATGCCCACTGCTCACATAATTCTATCCTCCACCCCAAATAAAAAACTAAGGTTTCCTCATTGGATGACTCTAAGCGGAAACCCTAATCGGTAGGCTAATCCAACACAAGCACACCATTTTGGAATTGTAGTTGCAAAACTGTATTTAGGGACTAGGGTCACCAAAGCACAATAGATACCATCCATGCCTTACATTAGAATAAAAAATTCATGTTAATACTGCAATTAAGGCAACAACTAGCTTTCTGATTAGGCGTCATCCAGCAGCATTTTACTATGAATAAATTTTCATATTGAAATTTCATACTGCAGTTTACTATACTGTCAGTGAGGCATCCATCCCTTACAAAAATGTATATGCATCAATTCCTACCCTCAAATTTGAGGTTACTGGGGTCAGTGAGACAAATATATTGGAGTAAAAACTCAAAACGTGGGAAACTCCGTTATGGTAACAAATGTAGAATATCTTTCAAAAACATTTATGCCAAACAGGGTCTTAGCATAGAGTAAGTTTACTCAAGTTTTCTTTCTTTGAATAGGTATCCGAGCATGCATCATCGTAAATACTTTGGAAAGAAAATTCCAAAATTACTGTAGCAAGCAAAAAAGTTTATATTTCAAAACATTAGCGTCAAATAGGGTCATGGGACTGAGCACGGTTCTTTTCTCAAGCAGAAGATTGAATTTTCTTGAAAAAGATGATCGAGGGACCAAACATTCGTAAAAGTTCGAAGCGTAACATATAAGCAAACGTGAATGACTGTGCTGTTTATAAAGGCTTTTCTTATGGGCTTTTTGTGTTTACTGAAACTGATCCTCGGCCCACGACCTTTTTCTTTACGCTGATTGCTTTATAAACCCCTAGCATTATTTTAAGGGAAACGCTAACTTGTGCCCTTGCATAAGTTAACGAGTCAAATGTAAATTTGAACGCACAAGTATTAAGATAATATTTCTATTTTTTGGTTGCTTAACATGTGCCTTTAGGACATAAGTTAGCATGACCCTTATTTTAATATTGTAGTGGAATTTGACTTAGAAACTACCTTGAAAAGATTATGAATAATACCTAAAAGATTATGGGTTAATTAAGTTTTTAGTCCCTATAAATATACTAAATTTCGTTTTTAGTCCTGTTAAATTAAAATTTGTTTAATTATCCTTACACTTCTAAATTTTTGAATGATTTTTTACATACATGTTCATAACATCGTAAGACACTCTTTTATAATTTTTTTTTTTTTAGTTTTTTAACATGTAATGAATTAAATATGAATTTTTCTAAAAGCCAAATTTCCAAGAATATATTACTGAAAATTTGGACCTAATAATAAAATTTTGAGCTACTTTTTTGAAGTGAAACTTCGTATAATGTTCTAAATAAGTATGTAAAAAATATGTTAAAAATTTAAAAATTTAAGCACAATTAAGCAAATTTTAATTTTACAAGGTAACAATGAAGTTATGCACAAGTTAGGAGTCATATTATGTGCAATCTATGCATGCCAAAGGGTAACTATGGTTATTTTGTGCAATCTATCTTGGTAAATTCATAGATATCTTGGAGTTTCTTTGGGTACCAATACCCTCTAAATAAAATTTGAATTTATTTTAAAATAAATTAATTTGAAATTATGACATGACATTGATTGATTGGATTAGGGATACATACCCAACCAAACTACATGATATCATTGTGTTAATTAAACTCGTTTGCATTTGACATTTTTGGTTTCCTAGTACAAGAGGTAATTGACCTTCTACATAGAGTTTAAAGGGTAATTCATAGAAACGTAATGTCTCTTAGATCCATGAATTATGTTGTGTTTACGATGATTGATTTTGTCATTCAAAAAGGCTTAACGATACTGCATTTTACCCTTCTGCCTTCCATTGGGGGTTGTTAACTAAGACCAAACAAAAACATTAATGTCTAAATTAGCAAGTGTGCGCTTTTTTATTTAGACATACAAATCCATTGCCTCTAGTTTACATCCACTTTGCTAATTTACACCAACTTTATTTATGAACCAAAAGAATTGATGAAACATATTTGTATACATTTGTGTTTATTTTAACTTGTTTCATGTTTATAATTGTGTGTTCCAAAACATAATACCCGACCTCCTATGGTTTAGTTCAAAACCAAATCGACGTAGACCAAACTGCTTTATTTGGTTCTAGTTTTTAATTTTGATATACAAAGAATTGAGGAACGGATGCTAATACCACTATACATTTTATTAATATCCGTCCTCACACACACTCACGCTTACGCTTCAACCCAACATTTTGTGGCTTGGAAAGATGAATGATGAAAGCAATCTAAGGTTAATATTAATTTGATATATTCAAATTGGAAACAAATTCAATGGTCTATATTCTAACCATGTGTTTATTTGATTTTAGGTCGGTGAATTTGTGATGCAAGTCAATAAAGATCTTTGAAGTTCCCAAATAAAAAAAGATGTTTGAAGTTGAAAGTTATTTTTTTACCAAGTCATTTGAGTGTATTATCAAGTCATCTAAGTGAACTTCCCTAAAAAAAATAATCATTTAAGTGAACTATCATTTTAATTTATATTGAAAATTTATTTGGTATAATTTTAAGTGAACTATCTGATTTGCAATTTGAGATTCGAAGTTGTACGTGCTAAAGTTTGTAATTCGAGATTTAATATGCAATTTGTGTAATTTGAAATTTAATATGCAAGTATGTATGATAGTATAAGTGCATGTATTATAATATGCAGTGATTATAAAACTGCATGGTATGCATGATGGTAAAAATGTAGGGATTAAAGTATAATGAAACTGGTTTAATATGCAAAATGCAAGAAAAATAGTGCAGTAGAAATATTTGAGACATCTTTCAAAAAAGATGACACAAAATTCATATTCATTCTTCAAGTTAGAATCAACTCTACAAGCAAAAATAATTCAACTCCACAACCAAATTAAAATCAATGATATGTTGCTGAAATGACTTTTGTCTCCCCTAAATTAAAATTAAATCCATACATACTACTAATATTGTTTTTTTTAAGGAACTACTAATCTTCTTTGTTAATTACAATTTCCGTTTCTACAATAATATGATAAAGGAAAGTAATTAGTCAGTGTTTGATTGAGATATGTGTGTGGAGCAGGATGGTAATTAGCTGGTGCTTGATTGACAAATGTGTGCGGGACAGGTTTCCAAACTTGCGAGTATAAACTGAAATTAAAAAGACAACAAGCACCAAAACATGTATAAAAATTCAAGTATCTTGACAAAAATTAAGAAATATGAATTGAAAACAGATAATAATAACAATAATGAATAAATAGAAATTGTGTTATTATGGTGATTTGTGGTTAGGATTGATCACTGATATACTTGTGCAAATTCGGAAGCTACTTATAATCAATAAAGCACATACACGATACTGACATATCAATGCTTATAATTATTTGAAAAAAATAACATAATTAAATATAATCATGTGTATAAATATCGTGTAGGTATCGGATACTGACTGACGTATCGGACACCGGTCAACTTTTTGATAGATGAGGCTTATCTTAAGTTTGAAAAGATTAAATTCAAAATGAAATTATATTTCTTTTAGCTTCAAATGCAAATAAAAATTTATGTCTTTCATAAAAATAAATTAAAATAATCTATGTGACAAAACATGACAGAATAGAAAAAGAAATAAATAAATACGAATGTAAGTGTTTGACTTTATAACTGAAGTCTTTCAAATACATCAAAGTGTGTGTTTTGAATTTTTACACATACAAGAAAACCAATAAATTATAGTATTACTTTTATTTTTCCTATAAATCTTTAATCATTTATTATCTCATTTCATCTATTTTTCTCTGCAATAAATAATTAAGGTACTAGTATTAACAAATCAATCATTAAATTATGAAAAAAAAAAAAAAAACAAATCAATCATTAATAATGTATTGATTTTTGAAAATGAACAACAAATAAAACAATATTTTTCTACATATACAAGTAAAAAAATCTGCCTCAATATAATTGTATCATATATTTAAGTAAAAGAAATAAATTATATATTTTGCATGTTGTGGGACACATATTTTAGAAGAAAAAAAATCTATTTTGAATGCCGAAACCATTATGAAAAAGCATAATAAGTTTATAGATTTAATCCATAATAAGATTATAGATTAATCAACCTTAATTTTTCAATTTGTTTTTTATATTACCTTGCAGACGGATGGTACTGATTATTGGTTACTTGAACATTGTGGTTCCAACACTTCTGATCAATAATCTGAAAACAACAAAAAAATAACTTAAGTTTTGTTGTCATGAACATGATAAGCTAGCACATATTAGTGAGATTTTTTTCTTTCTTGCGATTTTAATAACTCATGTAATGTAACTCTACCAAAACATCCTCTAACAACTGATCATACAACACAAATAATGATATATGGCCAAAATAAAATTTACAAAATTCTAAAAATCTATTCAAAATTTAAGATGATATTAATCTATTTTGAATATGTTTTGCTAACACCAAGTCCAGCAGCTCTATGTGAAGGTGATTTTTTTTAAAACAGGTTTTGAAAAGTTTACATGAGTTGTGTTTTGAGGATTCACTAACATTATTAGAGGTATTTACAGATCATCTAGCATATAGGTCTCGCAGGAAATTCAAATCATTGAACGTTTAGTGATTTAGGAATAATAAAAACAAATAAAAAATTACCTCATAAGTAAAATAGGATTCTGGATGAAAAGAAAGATACTCCTTTTCTTTGGTAGAATTAATCACAATCATGGAAGCATTGGGGTCCCAACTCCATGGTGTGAGAAAAGAATTATCTTTCTCAAGAAAAGATGTGAATCTTGCATCAAACATTATTTCCTTAGTAGCGTGATCATCACTAGTAACAACCATATCAATGGATTCACTTTCCTCCGTCAAAGCATGTTTGCGCTTCATGATTCTTGGTAGGAGTATTGTATACTTTATCAGATGAATCAAATTATGGAGTGCTGTACTTATAACTTGGTTAGTCCAATACAAAAAAAATATACTGGTAGGCACATAAATATATAGTGATCTTGTTAATTTACTTTCAAATATCCAAAAAGATTATGTCAAAAAATAAATCTAAAAAGATAAATTTTGAATGAAATAATAATAAGGATTTTGTCAAAAAAATATATATGTACGAGATTTTTCTTTTACAGAAATATTATCTACGATTTGTTAAAAAAAAAGGATCTACGAGATATGGTTTTCTTATAAAGATTTTGAATGCAATTGTAATAATAATAATAATCTCTAACAATATATAAATATATAAAAAGGATTTATGTCTTTCTACTAAAAAAATATATAAAAAGGTTAGTATACTTTGGATTGGCTTTTCATTTGTTTCAATTATGTCATTCATTTAAACAATTTTGTTTATCATTTTATCTTTTTTATAATACAACAACAACAAGGCATTTTTCCATTATATGGGATCGGCTTCATAGAGATTCAACAAACCTTTATGTTGACTGTCAAGACGTAACATAAATTTCCTCTTTCATCCGGTCTTTGAACCTGCAATGCATATCAAGGCTATGCCTAAGCAGAACTTTTATCATTTTATAGTATTATTTAAAATTTTGATTAAAAAATTAGTTAAAACGCATGACAATAGAAACAATTTGAAATAATACCTTATCCAAAATAAGAGGAACAATAAGGTAATAACCAAGGGTAAATCATTCCATAAAAACAAAAGAAGTTAAATTAACACCAATATTAGTTAAAGTGACTGAAACTTGATTGCCTCCCATAAAAATGTGTGTGACTAAAAAGTTCATATCTCAAAGAAGGATCCTACAATTGTTCCATCTATTTCTTGAAGGCCAAGGAACCAAATTAGAAGAAGAGTTGAAGGATAAAACCACCAAAGTAGAGTCAGTTTCAATCCACAAATTTCTGCAATTTATCTCATAAGCTATTTCAATAGTCGTCATTGCTCCAGACAGTTATGCTTAGAAAGATGATCCATTACCACGAAATTCAGCAAACAACCAAAAGATTTTGCATTACTATCTCTAAAGATTCCTCCACAAGATGAAGTGGCCGAGTTAGCGATGTAAGCACCATCGGTGTTGCATTTATATTTTATACCAGGTGGGAATAAAAGAATGCAGCAGAAGACAAGCACAAAAACTGCTGACAAAACGATATCAAACCCAGCCATAGGTTCAATCAGCACAAACTACCATAAGTTAAATACTAAATTGTTATAGTACAGCAATGCAGCAGCAAACCTCCCCAAAAGACATCCAAAGGCTACCAAAGTTCACCCTTCATGGACAATTGGCTCTGCCACAACACTAGAACCTTGATCTTGATTAGAAACTAAGATACATACATACTCCAACAAACACTACATAGCAATAATTTACAAACTCCCAATACCTGCAATTAGAATTTAGAATAACTCCACAGGAGACAATTTTTCAAGTTAATCCATTAACACAATCCCTAGATACACCATACTATATATCCTAAACCTCCCAATGCAAATGGAAATTTAGCATCACAAACTATATGTGAATCTGTCACACAGTATCCAGATTGCAGAATCCTGATCAAACCAAATTGCTCACATCCACGGTTTAGAAACCACATTAAATGTGGCATACAAGCAACAATTTCCAACTCACAAAAATGTGGCCCCAACTTAAATAAAATGACTTTGGACTGAGTTCATTAAAAAAAGAAAAAAAAACAGAAATGGACTTTATGAATAAAATTTATTTGGACCGAATTCATTAAAAGAAATAAAAAAGCTTTTACTATTATTACCATATGCATTTCTGCGCCTTTATTTTTTCTTTCAAAAAATACCCTGTGATTTTTGGATTGTATAATTCAAAAATCTCAAGGGCATTTTCATAAAAAAAAAAAAAAGCGGTGCATAGAAAAAAACATAGAATGAAAAACAGTATTGGCCATGGTTCAAAGAAAACTGCTCCTTAGTCACATGGTATTGATCTGGTGTAGGATCAACAACCTACGTCATATCAGGTTGTGAGGTCTCAGCCCCATCGGGGTTCCTACGCCCCCTTTTCCCTCTTAGGCCTAGGGTGCACCACCATCCTCTGCTACCGAGCGCTTCTGGTCATGGTCTTTGCTGAGTCGGCTTCTAAGCGGGTTCGTAGACATATCTAAACAAAAAAAAAATGAAAATATTCAATAAAAAAACTCATTTAAACATTTCATCTAACGTTTGGAGTGCACAATATACAACATTGATTCGCTTAATTATTTCAACTTTTAAACAACCACATCGAACTTAAATCTACTCTAAACAACATTGGCAGTAAAAACATTCAAATGTATGACCAAAAACTAACTAAAAAATCAACAATTTATTTAACCCTAAACACTAACATTTCACCATTTTAATTCAAAATAACTAACGTATAAAACTGAAAATTTTATTGCAATAGGTTTAGGAACACGTGGTAAAAAAGAGTAGCTATAGTAAAAATGAGTCTTATATAAACAATTTATTATTAAAAAAAATAAAACTTAATACCTTTAAATCTTGAACGTGATATCTGTAAACTCCTTTTATTTTCGAATTATGTCGATTCAAGATACACTTTTTTGATGTGTGATATCTTGTGCCAATCACGTCGAACTCTTCTACATAATTTAGGACAACCTTTAATTGATAAATCTTCAAGGTTTGAAAGGCAATGTGCATCTTTGGGGAGCGAAAGCAATTTCGGGCAATTTTCAATTTCAAGTTTATCGAGGCAAATCATACTTGATAACCATTCAGGAAGCTCATCAAAATTTTCACAGTCAGCGATTACCAAGACGTGTAATGTCTCCGCACATCCTTGCAACCATTTAGGAAAACTCACAAGTTGTGGCAAAGAATCAAGAGTGAGCAACTTCAGCTTTAACTTTGGGATTTGGTTGTCATTGCCTAATGACAGTTTCAACTTATGGCAATTTTTAATCCCCAAACACTCTAAGTTGGGAAAATCATGAAATGGCATAGAATTTAGATTCCACAAGAAGAAATATTCAACCACTTGAGATTAGAAAGTTGTATTCCTTCAAGCAACGTCTCTAGATTGCCACAAGAATCGACACTTAAACCTTCTAAAGCATTCAACTTAGCAATCTCTTTGTCTGGGAAATTAAATTGCTTGGTAGTTATAAATAACTGCCGTAGGTTGATCAAATTTTCTATTCCATTGGGTAATTTTTGAAGCTTTATGCATCCACGGAGTTTCAAAATGTGAAGATTCTGGAGTTTGCACACTGAATCAGGGAGACTCTTCAATTCTTTATTATTTTCAAGAAAGAGACATCTTAAATGTTTCAATTTGTCAATAGAGCGGGGCAAGCTCTCATATGTAGAATTAACTAACCGCAAATCACGCAAAAATTTGCACCTTGACGCTAAATTATTCAAGAAAGCTTCATTGTTGGCTCCCTCAGGAAATATCATGGTTCTCAGACCAGTGGGAATTGGTGTTAGGCCAAGCAAATCATTTTTAATAAATGACAGATGAAGGACATTCTGGGATATATTTTCATCAGGAAATTTCAACAATTGAAACTCATCTCTTGCAACATACAATGCAAGATCATGCACTAAATCATGCGATTTAAAAATACAAATACCACAACCAAACTCATGAAAATCTTGAAGAAACGATCTTGACTGAAGCTCGTGCAGAAACTGAATGCTAATATCTTCCAAGGTTTTACCCCTGTTTGGTGACGGAAGAAATCCAAGTGCCACCCATATCATACTGACATTAAGAGTAAAAAATTGAAAGTCCTTTTGAAAGAGGGAGAAGCAAGCAAAACATCGTTTTAAATAAGAAGGTAACTGATTATAACTTAATTTGAGAGCAGGCAAAATGTCATCTTCTTTTTGAGGTAAATTCCAAATCTCACTGTCTCTAATAAACTTCCACTCTTCAACATCAACTTTTAAGAATAGAGAACTTCCCAATGTTCTTAGGGCCAAAGGAAGCCCTCCACATTTTTTTACAATTCCATTCCCAATGTCCATCAATTCTGGATAGTTTTTCTCTTCTCTGTCTTTAAAAGCCCATTTGACAAATACTGACAAGGAGTCCTTTGGAGAAAGACCTTTCAAAATGTATGATGTTCTGGTGCCCATCATTTTAGCAATTGAGTGGCTACGTGTAGTCACTAAGACTTTACTTCCTTCAGCACCTACTTGTATTAAATTCTTCAACTCAACCCATTTGACACGATCCTCGTTCCATACATCGTCCAAGATGAGCAAGAATATTTTACCAACAAACATGATCCTCAACTGATTTTGTAGCTGCTCCAAATCAAGGTTTCTAAAGGTCTCTTGGTGAATTAGAGTAGGAGCAGCAGAACCACTAACACTATCTGAATTGAGGATTTTAACAAGCAGATTCTGAAGTTCAGAATCATCAGAGACACACACCCACGTCTTCAATGGAAAAGTCTCATCTAACCTCTTATCAATAAACACTGCCTTTGCAAGTGTAGTCTTTCCTAATCCTCCAATTCCAACAACTGGAATAACAGAGAGGCTATTACTATCACTACTATCTTGCAATAACAGATCAATGATTTTTTGTTTATCACGTTCCCTTCCTATCACATCAGAACCAATCACATATGAATGTGTCAATTCACGCCTTTTTACAACACGGTTATCACTATCATTGATTTGAAGGCCAAACTTAAGCCTATCAGCAGCAACCTTATCAAATCTCTCTTTGATATGTTTGATTTGATGCGCCACTTTAAGGCGATAAACAAGAGGATTAGAATTTGAGAAGAAACGTTTTACCTTCCTTCTGATGCTACCTGAAGTGTTGATGATGTGCTTTCGCAAGGCCTCGCACTCAAAATCATCGATAACATCTTCGGCATCATTGAAAACACGCTTAATCTGTTTCAGCCATTCACGTAGCTCATGGTTCTGCCATTGCTTTTGTTCAGCATCTAATAACACGGCTTTGACGAGTGATACAGTGTTTTTGATTTCTCGAAGATCGTTATAGACACCCAGCGCTAGAGAAGCTTCTTTGACAGCAACAGAAGCAAGTTTACAAATGAATGACTCTGCAACTCCGAAGAGAAGTGATTCTGCCATTTTTGTTGGTTTTGGAATGGAAATGAACAAGCAAAAGTGAAATGAAAGCAATCATGTAAACTTTAGAAGATAGGAGCCAAGAAGAATTGAATACTAATACAATGTCTAGTCAACGACACTAACATGCATGTTTCTTTGACGATTGCAATTACTGTCTCAAGTCTTTGTTATAAGAAACAAAACTAAGAAATATCAAATACATTCGTTAATACTCCTTGAATGTCTTTTAAGCAATAGCTACACCTTAAAAGTGACATTTGGATAAAAAAAATTTGAAGATTTTCTTATAACAAGGAAATGGGTTAATTATGTTTTTGGTCCCTATAAATAGGCGCGTTTCCAACATTAGTCCCTACTTAAATTTTATTAAATTTTTGGTCCCCAACGTTTTTTTCCGTTAGCAAAATAGGTCCTCGCTGTTGATTGTTGCTGATTGAGCAAACGGTGAAGCACACGTGGATGCCACATCTGACTTTTTCTTTTTGTTGGGTTAAATATGTTTTTAGTCTCTATAAAATTGAGGAATTTTAAGTTTAGTCCTTACTTAATTTTAATAGTTGTTTTAGTCCTTGCAAAAATACTATGCACTCAGTATTAGTCTCTGCTCAATTCAAATTTGTTTAATTTATGTTTAAACTCTTAAGATTTTTAACAATTGTTTGTAAACGTGTTAAGAACATTACTAAAAGTTCATCTGCAAAAAATTATCGCAAAATTTGATTTATATGTCCAGATTTTATTACTTTTATCTTTAACTTTTATCGTTTTCAAAAATTCATACTTAATTTGTTTCATGTTAAAAAATTCTAAATTTTAGTAATTGAACCTTTCATAGTGTTCTAAACTTGTCTCAAAAAAATCGTTCAAAAACTTAAAAGTTTAAGGATAATTAAACAAACTTTGTTTTAGCAGGGACTAAAATTAGAAGTAATTTTTTTTTTGTAGGGACTAAAAAACCTACTAAAACTAGTTATGACAGTATTTTCATCATGAAAAGATATTTTTGACTAGTAATTATTCCAAAAAAAACTATCAATTCGGCAACAAAACCACTCATGCTCGACAATGCAAGAGAAGTCGTCGATAAGATAGTGAAAATCGTGAATATTTTTGGCATTGGGATAGCCATTCCGTCCATTTCGTCAAGATAGAGAAGACGTAGTCTATCATAACTAGTTCCTGCCAAGAAAAAAAGGGCAGCGCCAATAAATCCATGAGATATTATTATTTGTAAAACTACTTCGTTGAGCCAGTATCACTTATAGAACCAATTCCAAAAGTATGAAACCCATATGAGATACCGAAGGATAAGCTATTCTTTTTATACAAGATGCCTACAGATCAACCAAAGAGTAATGCTTAATTCAATTCTACAAAACCAGATTGTATTGTGAGGGATATCTCCTACTCATAAACACATTTTCAAGTTATAGTTTAGTCCTTACTTAATTTTAATAGGTTTTTTAGTCCCTACAAAAAAAAAATTACTTCTAATTTTAGTCCCTACTAAAACAAAGTTTGTGTAATTATCCTTAAACTCTTAAATTTTTGAACGATTTTTTTGAGACATGTTTAGAACACTATGAAAGGTATAAAATTTAGAATTTTTTAACATGAAAGGAATTAAATATGAATTTTTGAAAACGATAAAAGTTAAAGATAAAAGTAATAAAAACTGGACATATAAATCAAATTTTGCGATAATTTTTTGCGGAGGAACTTTTAGTAATGTTCTTAACACGTCTACAAAAAATTGTTAAAAAACTTAAGAGTTTAAGCATAAATTAAACAAATTTGAATTGAACAGGGACTAATACTGAGTGCATAGTATTTTTGTAAGGACTAAAACAACTATTAAAATTAAGTAAGGACTAAACTTAAAATGCCTCAATTTTATAAGGACTAAAAACATATTTAACCCAACAAAAAAAAGTCAGATGTGGCATCCACATGTGCTTCACCATTTGCTCAATCAGCAACAATTAACAGCGAGGACCTATTTTGTTGACAAAAAAAAACACTGGAGACTAAAAATTTAATAAAATTTAAGTAGGGACTAATGTTGAAGACCTAAAACATAATTAACCATAAGGAAATTACAAAGTACAAAGTAGATGTAATAATTGTAATGGGGCTAACCATTTCTACTGGCAACAATTGATGTTTGGTAGTGGTTGTCTGACAGAACCGCGTGGGATTTAAAAGCTATGGGGCTCACCACTTTGATTATGACAAATTCATCCACAAGAGTTTGCTTTGGATGAGCTTAAATGGAGGAGTAAATGGAGATTAATCAATGTTAATGTGAAAGTGTGGTTTTTGTCAATTTAATAACAAAATAATTGAGTTTAATGTCTAGTTAAAAATTGGAGAGGATGTTTGTGTTGTTTAAGAAAAGTTTATTAAAGGTTAGTGCAATTTACCCTTTATAAAACTAATTCTACTAGACTATTATCGAGTTATTTGGATAAGAAAAAAGAGAAGAAAAACAAACAGTTCTTCGATTCACTATGAAGAGAATGATCTAAAAAGGTTACAAGAAATTAGTTTAAAAGCTCACAAAGAACAAACTTTAATTTCTATCTATTTTTCAAGTCACTCACACTTACAATAAATCATAAGGATAAATTATTCTGGATTTTAGAATCCTGAGAAACTCATAAGGTAGAAAAGTAACTCCTATAAATTTTTATGTTGATATAATAATCAACTTTAAACAATTGTTTTTTTTAGGGAAACTTTAAACAATTGTTATGTTCCATCTTTGGTTATCTAGAGTGCATTTTTATTATGGAACATTAATAAGATGGTTGATTCGATATAATTTGAATCTATGCATCTAATAAACACCGTTTATAAGAACTAAATTGAGTTATTGACATCAGATTTAAAATATTCATGGGACATAGCTTTACCGATGGAAAAAAAATACCAAAAAAAAACTCCTATAAAAAGTTGAAAGAAATTGGAATAACCTATACAAAGTTGAGCTCAAACTGAATGACAGAGCCAAAACATGTAGACCAAAAAATCATGTAGAATTAAATACCTAACAAACTACATTAATACTTACCCAAGTTTGTCTTATTTTTTCTTTAGGTATTGCAAGGTCAAGAGAAATTATGACCATTAAAATTCATGTCTAAGAAAGGTCTAGGGAAAAAAAAAACGAAAAAAAAACCTTGTCATTAGGCACTATAAAATCATCATACAATAAAGTGAAACACCTGTTTAGTCCTAAATTGACCCTCTTGTAAGAACCAATAAAAATAATTCTTCTATTATAAGCAAGTCATAAACTCAGGTTTGAAATTCTTCAAGTCCCTCTTGTGAGGCTTTGTTCTCCACTTCATGTGAAGAGCAATAACATCTATTCACCCATGGATGAAATCTAGAATAAGTTAAAAATACTAATGAAAACTCATAGCAATAAAAATTAACATGGCATTATTTGAAGGATTTGAGGATGAACATAACACTTTTATAGAACTTACGTTGCATATTTGTCAACCTTTGTACTAAAGATGAAACTAAACAACATATCCAACAAATGTGTAATTTTAAACTCCCTTCTCCTCAATTTACTGCCAAAAAAAAAAGTATTATTAGTTACAAATGAAATCAAACATGGAAGGCAAAAGTGAATGAAAAGCGAAAAACAAATTTATGTGCGAGACTGATATCAACTGAGAAAGGGAAAAAAACACAGTGCAAAAGGATTCATTTGAATGCTAAGAAAACTTTTAGATGTTGAAGCAAAGAAATCAATGGACCACCCACATATAATTTTGTCTCCAAAAATCCATCCTTATTCTTGTCTCACCCCTGTCAAAATAAAGAATAGAGAAGAAAGAGGTGAAAGATAGACCCCTAACAAAACAAAATATCATTTATTATAAATTAGTAGTAATAGAATGAATGGTTGAGAACTGCAAACCACTTGCAAGTGGCAATGGGGAAAAAAACTGAGAAAATGATTTAGAATAGAGAAAGTTGGATCAGTTTTGGCATGACCATAAAGATGTGAAAAACACTAACTGAAAAAAAGAAATGATAAAGAAATCAAGATAACCTACCGAAAACTAAGCGATTTGGAGAATCTCTGTCTTTTGCTTTAATAAAATGATGAGAGTTTCTAACTGCAAAAAAAAAAAGAGGGTGATAGAAATTTGATGAATGTCTTTGAAAATGTGAAAAACAAAATTAAATAGGTAAAATAATTAAACCAAGAAAAGTAAAGAACAATAACAATAGAATTAAGAAATAAAGCAAACATTGCAAAATTAACGGTTCTGATGGGGAGAAACTGTTAACTACATAATTAATCTAACAGTTTAATCATTAATTGTTTTGGTATAAAATATAGAGAAATAAGTATGTTTGTGTCACGACCCAAGAACAAAAATCGTGACCGGGGCACAGACTTATACATTTTAGTCCGGCAAGCCTAATGACCAAACTCGACAAATGACATAAATAATTTACAGATAACCATTTTTCATCAAAATAATATTTACAGAAATTTGGACAGAGTATTCCCTTTATTTTTAACGTTCATAAACCTGTTCCATCATCCAGAAGCGCAAAAAGACATTTTTTTACATAATTGTACAACTCAAAATGAGACACTCTAAACTCCATATAGCTGCAGATACGTTGACTGAATATTTACATAAACAAAAGAGCCGTCCATCAAGGAGGACTACCAAAAAGTGGAAATGATGGACTTCGGATCTACTTGCAGCTTCCTACTCAGCTGCTCGGGAATCTGGAAAAAAAAATAGAAAAAGAAAGAGTAAGCCACAAGGACTTAGTGAGGAGACAACAACCACCACCGACTAGAAGGGAAACACACTTGGTTATTGGACAATGCACGAGATTGAGTATTGTTGACATGGAAATGAATAATCTTGTTGGTGCCATACCAATGGAGATTTTTCAACTCAATGACTTGACAACCTTGAACTTGCAAGGAAACTCTTTGAATGGTTCGCTTCCTCCTGAGTTAAAAATGGAGCATCTAGAGACCATGATTATTTCGAACAACTGGTTGTCAGGCAACATTCCTAAATTAGAAGTAAGCGGATTGAAGATACTTGTGATGGCTAGAAACAAATTTAGTGGCTCAATTCCAAATAGTCTAGGGGATTTAGCATCACTTGTGACTTTGGATCTATCATCAAACAATCTCACTGGTCTAATTCCTGATAGTTTAGAAAATCTTGAGTATATGGTGAGATTAAATTTGTCTTTCAACAACTTGGAAGGAGAGATCCCTATGAAAGGTGTTTTTATGAACCTAAGCCAGGTTGATCTCCAAGGTAACAACAAACTATGTGGCCTTAACAATCAAGTTATGCACAAGTTGGGAGTAACTTTGTCTGTTGCAGGTAAAAAACACAAGAGAAACATTTTAATCCCTATCATACTACCAATTACAGGTGCTACTGTTTTATTCACGTCAATTCTCTATCTACTGTGGCTGCAAATGTCCTTAAAGAAGAAACATAAGGAGGAGAAAACAAGTTTGTCATCAACTCTAAATTGGTTGCATCAAAATGTATCCTATGGTGATATTAGGCTTGCTACAAACAATTTCTCAGATGCAAACTTGGTTGGAAAAGGAGGCTTTGGCTCTGTTTACAAGGGTGTGTTTAACATCAGCACTTATGAACGTCAAACAACGATGCTTGCTGTTAAAGTTCTTGACCTGCAACAAAGCAAAGCCTCTCAGAGTTTTTCTGCAGAATGTGAAGCTTTGAAAAATGTTAGGCATCGGAATCTGGTAAAGGTGATCACTTCTTGCTCCAGCACTGATTACAAGGGGTGTGATTTAAGGCTCTTGTTATGCAATTCATGCTTAATGGTAATTTGGAGATGAGTTTATACCCGGAAGATCTTGAGTCCGGATCTTCGCTAACCTTGTTGCAGAGGTTGAACATTGCCATTGATGGTGCATCTGCCGTGGACTACTTGCACCATGACTGTGATCCACCAATAGTCCATTGTGATCTGAAACCTGCCAATGTCCTACTAGATGAAAATATGGTTGCACATGTGGCAGATTTTGGATTGGCAAGGTTTCTCTCTCAAAATCCATCAGAGAAACATAGTAGCACTCTGGAACTGAAGGGATCGATCGGCTATATTGCCCCAGGTACTTACTAATGAGTTTTCTCCTTTGATATGTACTCCTTCCGTCCAAAAATAAGTCTCAGATTATACCATTTCACACAATTTAAGAAAAGGCGATAATTAAAAGAGAAACAATAGCGATTTTACTAAATTATGTTAAGTGAAAGAAAATTAATTGGGACTGAAGCACATGGTATTAATTTGAGGGTACAATTAGAAAAAAGAAATTAAAACTGCATTGGAATCTAAAAACGACACTTATTTTGGAACAAACAAAAAGAAATTAAAACTGCATTGGATCGCCCTTTCACAAACAAACAAACACAGTAGATTGCAGAAAATAGCAGTATGTTCAAATTTTACCAGGTAAAAATGCTATAGGCTATAGCTCTAATACAGGTTATTTGACAATATTTTGTTCTAAATAGTGTATGTTAGAACAATAGTGATTTATTTGAATTCCGCTATGCTATAGCACTATCACTGGCGCCGCTGTAGCCCCTATTCAACAACACTGCCTTCCATTTGTGCATAACTATCTATCGATGTATGTATATCTATCTAATATTGGGGTGACATGTTTCAGAATATGGTTTAGGTGGAAAGGCTTCAACTAGTGGAGATGTGTACAGTTTTGGGATCCTACTGCTAGAGATGTTCATAGCCAAAAAACCAACAGATGAGATTTTCAAAGAAGGAGTAAGCATGAACAAATTTGTATCATACATGGATGAGAAGAAATTACTGAAGGTTGTTGATCAAAGGCTTATTAACTATTATAGTGATGGTAACCCAGATTTGATGCATAAAGCTGAGGAGTCCATAGCTGCTGTAATGAGAGTTGGTTTGTCATGTGTATCATATCATCCCAAAGATCGGTGGACCATGAGAGAAGCCTTATCAAAATTGCATGGAATTAAGCTGTCTATCTTGGCTTGTGATGTTGGTCTCATGCCGTCTATACATGTTTAATCTGTACTTAGTACTTACCGGTGCAATCTATACATGTTTGTAAAAGTCTCCTGTGCTTCCATATAAATAAATAAAAATATACATGAATAGCGATCTCAAAATAGTTATGAAATGTATTTTAAATGGCATAATAATTTTGCAGGGTTGAGAATGTAAAAAAAAAATATGCTAATAGCATACCGATAAAAAAGAAAAAAGGAATCACCACTTAAGATACCAAAACATACTATGATTCAAGTACTCAGCACCCTACTAAACATATAATCTCCTCAAACTTTCACTATTGATTCCAAGAAGTAATCTAAGTTATTTATACATACCTTATTTTGGTCCCATAGTTTTCAGCCTAATCAACCTTACCAATTTAAAACTGTAGAAGGTTTGGACTTAAAACCTTATTACATTTTGAGTTTCATACCTAAAGTCACTCTATGGCTTTCATGAAGCCAAACTTAGAGACTTATCATGATTTCAAATTATATGGATCAAATTCCATGTACTGCATCTGTACATATTTTTTCACCTGTTTTAAATGTTACTTGTATCATATTTCGAATTTTGAGTAGCACTGTTATACCTCTTTAATGCATTGGAACCTGAGGGGAATTATGAATTCTAATGCCGCTTATATTGATTCCTCCACTTGCATCCAAGTGATGGGATTGATGGTGAAGTATAATTTCTACATCAGATTTGAGATTTAACTATTTAAGCCAAAATTTAACTAAATCAACAGATTTGGATTGGACCGATAATCTATGTATGTACGTACCTGGTGTGTCAAAGGGCCATTTGGAGTATGAAGGACAGCCTTTGATACAGAACCGCTCACAGAAATTATGCAAACAAATTGACGATGAGATGCCTTAGACAGTTTGTATAGAGTTCATCACATCCTGCAAAAGAATTAATTCCAAAACCATATATTTAATTAATTCCTCGTTCTATAGTAACAGAAAATCAAATACATCTGAAAATTGCTTAAACAAATGCATCACCTGTTCTGATTCTTATCATGTGACAGACAGCAAGCTAGCTCTTAATTAAGAAGCAATAATGTCTGATCATGCCAATGCAGAAACTTCTAAATATGTGAATACTTCAGCGTGGTATTGCATGTAATTATTTTGTTCAAATGTGATGTAACTACACTGCAACAACAACAAAAAAAAATACAAAAAATCATTAGAGAACAAATGTACATTTGAGCTTATTAGAGCTTTTATATGAAACTAAAAATTGTGCTAATACCATTACATCAATTCTAATCAAACTAGAGAACAATACATCCTTAACTTCTAGTCTTGAATGCATACAACAATAGTACACAATATTTACACACACTAAAATAGCAATGGATGGCTGAAGACAAAAATAAACTATACAAAACAAGACTTAAATTGGTTCATTACATAGATAAAAATTTGTTCCTACATTCACATATTGCCCTAAATAAAATATCCATGTTAAACAGAAAGAAAAATGAACCCCTCAAAGCCCTCCCCTCCCAATGTCCTCTATTTCTTCCACTTGTTTCTTCCTTTTTTCCAAAACCCTCATCTCCCTTTCCCTCCAAACTCGCAAACAAAGCCTTAGGGCCTTCCCAGCACCTCTTTTATTCCCCCAGTTCTTATCCTACAACCATAGCATCAACATTCCAGCCACAGCCTCTCCAAATCTAGGTGATAGTGGTCTCATAATGAATCTAAAAGGATGACAAATTAATAAACTGCAATTTTTTTAAACGCAGCAGCCAAATTAGAAAAAATGAATTGTGAGAATACCTCCGAATTGCAAGAATTTAAAGTTGCTGGATCATATAACTATATGGTGTCTTGACTATTATCTCTTCCACCTTTTGAAGAACTCCATCTAATCCTTTGATAAGGTTTGTCAGATCTTATACTTACTTCTAGTATGAGAAACTCAAAGTACCTATATAGGCCTGAATCATGATGACAACTGCCCATAACAAACTTGTACTATTCAATAGATATATTGCATCGAAGGCCATCATCCAAGTCCAACTTTCACATTATGAATAAAGAGTTCATAATGCATTTTATTATACCACCATTGAGGCTTCCATCCATTACAAAATTTATGAAACGAATTATATCCATCAATTCCTACAATAGGATCTGGGGTTACTAGGGTCACTTTTTAGGAAGGTTGTAGAGAGCACACTCATTGATTTGGTTCTCTTGTGTAACCATGTGACGTAGTTACAAATCTCAACCTACGAATATTGAATTAATAACAATTATCGTTTTATTGACTCTTTAATTTGAACTGTCCAATTTGAAATGATCAAGATCGCCTACAACATGTAGCATGAACTTGCTATTGGTATTGGAGGTGATCCATATATCACAGTCACTAATTTAATAGAGAACTTGACTGGAAAAAAAAAGTTGTACAATGCTTTACATGTTCTCCTACTTCAGAAAAGCAAAATACACCAACCAAAACATTGTAGTTGCTTATTGGTCGGATGAATGGACATCAGCATTACACATGAGTGTAATGTAACAGTACGTGATCTTTCATTTAGATCACATGTTAACTTTTGCTGCTTCCTTCCTCCCGACTTCAAGATAAAGAATATCATGAGTCAAAACATTTTGTTAATGTGTGTTGCTAAGGAGACAAGATAATATTTCACATGTGAAAATGATTGACGCTGTTGTATATAATTTGACATAACATGGACATAACATAACTGAAACCCCACCACCTCACCTCACCCCAACCACACACACATGTTTGATGGCTAGGATTTTTGTCGTTACAGCAAAAGCTAAGATTGTACTCTACTCACAAAGCTTCAGACTTCATACATGTTTTACTTGATGCTTATTTTATATATTATAATAGTACATCAAAATCAGCTAGGTTCCAACAAAGTACGACTCATGTTAATTATTTGCAGAAGTCTCTTTCCATAAATTAGTGTAATTTAAACTATTCTTTTAACAGGTAAATTTTTCCAAGTAAAAAAGACCATATATACTTCAATTTTCACCCATATGGCATTTATTACACATTTAAATTGTTGCTATAAAAAAAGATACCAACAAATATAATAAGTGTATACACAGAGGAAAATGAAAATGAGTAGGCATGTTAGTACTTGATATTTTGCTGGGAGATAGAATATATAAAGATATTGTTGGGGGATAGAGAACAAAATAGTGGAACAGGTCCATGGTTGACATAGTCAAAGTTAGATCTATGATCTTATCCGACAGACAACAATTGGATCAGGACCACACAACAAACAACACTATTGTATTGGCATTCATTAATTGTTAGTATTAGTACACTCTCACAGGCAGAGACTAGAGATGGAGTACAACACAACACAACACAGCAAAGAGTCTTATTCACATAAAACAGAAACACTGGTTGTTGACTTGTTGTTTCATCTGTGTTTTTCTTCTACTATAATATAACAACAAACATCACTGAACAATAGGCTACAAAGGCATAGTTGAATTTTGATAAATATGCAAGCACAATAAGATTACATTACAGAACAATAGTCTTATGTTAAATTGAAACTTAAGAAGCAGAAGGTGCTAATTAATTAATTTACATATGAAATATGATTAAACTTATTGAGTAAGGCAATTTCAGAATTAGCCCTTGATGAGGCAACATTTGGACTGCTATTACCACTACTATCAGAAAACGAAGCAAGTGTTTTATTATGCAAAACACCAGATGGAGATGATACCATTCCTGTTCCTGAAGAGCCAATGGATTCGACACGATTTGTTGTTGTGAGAGGTGAAGATGGATTCGAATTTGTTGCATCACTGATGGAGGTAACATTACTTGGCCTTAGAACTTCAGCTAGTGGACCACCAGGTGTTGAACCTACCCAACAAGGTGCTTCTGGGTTGAGCCAATTTGAGAATGCTATTTTAGTACTATCATCACTCATTTCAATAGTACTCATTTCTTCACTCACAGCAGTACTACCTCCCATTGATAGATCAAGAGATGAAAGGGATAATTTACTAACTGATGCAGAACCATTGTTGGTAGTGGTAGTGGTGGTGGTGGTGGTGTTGGCATTGTTTTCCACTGACTCTGCATTAGACCAAGCATCGATGAAACTAAAACCTCTTGGCTTCTCAGATTGGAGAGTTTGCATTGGAACAACAAGGGGATTAAGCAAGAGAGGAAAGGGTTTTTCATGTTGAGCTAGTTCAGAACTGTTATATAGTGGAAATGAATTCAGATACTGAGATTCAGTGTTATTATGATAGGAACTTCCATTGGCAATTCCAAGTTTGTTGTTATGCATCAGAGGGTTCCATCCTGAATTAGAAGCACCAAGGGAAATTGGATCTCCATTCAGCATCCACTCCAAGCCCCTTTTCATTCAATTCACCAAATCAATAACAAACTAGAAAAAGTCCATAATACTAACACCATAAAATAAAGCATTTATCTAAGAGTGAATTTCATAGAGGAAAAAAAAAAGCAACATAATAAAGCTTGATTGCTTATTCGAAGAATCACCGATTTTAGCAAAAGCTATACTTAGAAGCTTAAGCCTTCAACAAAATCATATTGGTAACCTGATTTTTCAAACTCAACATGATTCAAAACATGTGATTCTAAATAGATAGAGGATAATACAGATATAAACTCACCTTGGTTGCTTATTCGAAGCCTCAAAGCTGCTATTATGCAAAGAAAAGGAAGATTGGAGATAAGGATGAAGGGGAGTGGAAGCAAGAAAATGTGATGAAGATCCATATTTTCTTGTAATTGGATTAGGAACAGCCACAGTAAAATCAGGCACAGAAAAAGGATTAGAATCACAACGAGCCCTTTTGATTTGATGATGACTATTGCCATTGCTATTGCTATTTGTGTGAAGTTCCACAGGCTTTCTTGAACGGGGACGACCTCTATGCATATGTCTTTCACAGTACTTGTTATTAGGAGCTACATCTCTAGAACATCTCCATTTTTTACCATCTGTTCTTCTGCACCTACCAGCCTCTGGATCAGTGTTGTTCCTATTTGATAGCCTCAGATTGAAACCACTATCCACTGCTTCAAGAAACAGTAAGAACAGAAAGCAACACATCATGAAAAAGGCCACACATTGATTCAATGACAAAAGGTAAATAGAATGAAAAGTGGTAAAAATACAAACTTTTGACTCAAAATGGACTAAAAAAAGCAGAAAAAGTTAATGGGCTATGTTATTTTCTTTGTCTGTACATGAAAATATGAAATTAAGGAAGAAGAGAGAAAAGGGTCATATCATATGATATCATACATGAAAGAAGATGAGAAGGAACAGGAAGTGAAGCCATCAAGTACTTGTAAATCATAGCTTGTCTTTCAAGCTCTCTCCATTGAGCACTTGTGAAAGGAGGATACCCTATTCCTATTGAAGCCGCCATTCCACCTACTGTGACCACCACAAACACAAGTATGTTCAGAAACTTGTACAGAACTTTTTTTTTCTGACCAGTAATTATTTTTCTATATATTATTGATTGATGGAAAACAATAAGAAACTAACCTTTGAGGGTTGTGTTGGAAGCAGAAATGTTGTGAAAAGGTTGAAAATTTAAGGATACACCGCCATTATCAATGATAGCATTAGCACCTAGAGAAGAAGAATCACCCCCAAAAGACATGTTGTATGTTGTGGGACCATAACCAGCAGCAGAAGAATCATGATTATCAAAGAATGAACGGTGGTGATGATTATTAGAGAAACCTTCAAAACTCTGCACCGACCCAACAACAACGTTGGTTTTTTTTGTAGGTTCCTTGTCTTGAACGCGAAACTCACCCATAACTAAAATTTAAGCAAACACACTTTGGTGAAAAAAGAAAACAACTTTCTTTTCTTTGTTGTAATGTTACTTACTTACTTACTTGTTATATTATACCAATAGTAAAAAAATAAACCACCAAAATTAACTTTTTCAGGTAAGGAAGGTAGAATATGGCATATGGATTGAAGTGTAATTTTCTAAATATATATATCTAGGAGTAGGAGTAGGAGTAGGAGTAATGAAATGATAATGCATATGATAATATATAGTATAGTAGGACAGCAACAAAGGCTAGGCTTGAGGCATGTCTCTCTTGTGATGTAGAAGACAGGTGTTGGAATGGAGAGATTTATGATTGTGTTATGGGTTGCCGCCATTCTCGGCCTTTGATTTGCTTCCATGCTTCCAACATTCGCACCAATCCACTAGCAGACAAATTGGTAAAAAAGAAAAAAAGGTGAGTGACTTGTTTCTTTCCTCTTACTCTTTCTCTCTCTTATCCATTTTTTCATCTAACATCATTATTATGGCATCTATCTATCTATCACTTTCTATATATAAGGTTAAAACTTAAAACCAATATACACACAAAAAATTAGGAGTTTAATTACAGTTTAGTCCCTCATATTTTAGTCTTTTCACGAAACTTGCCTCTCCATTTCAAAAAATCATGTGAAGAGGTTTTATGGTTGTAGTATATACAGGTATTGGGCCTTTTGTTTCTCTTTCGTTGTACGCAACTTCAATTTTTCTCTTCATACACTACGCTACTGATTGTACTGTGTAATGTAATTTTTCACTTACAAGAAAGAAAAGGATGTCAATTTTTCGACTGGTTTGATGAGAAAATGACAAATCAAGCCAAAGAAGTAATTTTTTCTTTGTTGAAGAAGAATGATTTGAAGACAATGTGTCCAAGAAGCTTGATGATAAACTAAAGTTCAACATAATTTTTTGGGATTTTTCTCATGGGGTGTTGATCTTTGTACCAGTGACTATTATAGTGTTTAAGTGGTTGGAAGGATTGGTCCAAGTTTAATGATTACGTATTAAGTATCTAATTTGGGGAGTATGTGTCTAATCTAGTGCCTCATAATCACTCCTTTTAGTTTCATTTCAAGTGTATGTCGCACCAGAGGGATGAATCAAGTATCTATCTATCTATCACTTTCTATATGTAAGGTTAAAACTTAAAACCAATATACACACAAAAACTAGGGGTTTAATTCCAGTTTAGTCCCTCATATTTTAGTCTTTTCACGAAACTTGCCTCTCCATTTCAAAAAATCATGTGAAGAGGTTTTATGGTTGTAGTATATACAGATATTGTGCCTTTTGTTTCTCTTTCGTTGTACGCAACTTCAACTTTTCTCTTCATACACTACGCTACTGATTGTACTGTGTAATGTAGTTTTTCACTTACAAGAAAGAAAAGGTTGTCAATTTTTCCGACTGGTTTGATGAGAAAATGACAAATCAAGCCAAAGAAGTAATTTTTTCTTTGTTGAAGAAGAATGATTTGACGACAATGTGTCCAAGAAGCTTGATGATAAACTAAAGTTCAACATAATTTTTTGGGATTTTTCTCATGGGGTGTTGATCTTTGTACCAGTGACTATTATAGTGTTTAAGTAGTTGGAAGGATTGGTCCAAGTTTAATGATTAGGTATTAAGTATCTAATTTGGGGAGTATGTGTCTAATCTAGTGCCTCATAATCACTCCTTTTAGTTTCATTTCAAGTGTATGTCGTACCAGAGGGATGAATCAAGTATCTATCTATCTATCATTTTCTATATGTAAGGTTAAAACTTAAAACCAATATACATACAAAAAACTAAGAGTTTAATTACAGTTTAGTCCCTCATATTTTAGTCTTTTCATGAAACTTGCCTCTCCATTTCAAAAAATCATGTGAAGAGGTTTTATGGTTGTAGTATATACAGGTATTGTGCCTTTTGTTTCTCTTTCATTGTACGCAACTTCAATTTTTCTCTTAATACACTACGCTACTGATTGTACTGTGTAATGTAATTTTTCACTTACAAGAAAGAAAAGGTTGTCAATTTTTCCGACTGGTTTGATGAGAAAATGACAAATCAAGCCAAAGAAGTAATTTTTTCTTTGTTGAAGAAGAATGATTTGACGACAATGTGTCCAAGAAGCTTGATGATAAACTAAAGTTCAACATAATTTTTTGGGATTTTTCTCATGGGGTGTTGATCTTTGTACCAGTGACTATTATAGTGTTTAAGTAGTTGGAAGGATTGGTCCAAGTTTAATGATTAGGTATTAAGTATCTAATTTGGGGAGTATGTGTCTAATCTAGTGCCTCATAATCACGCCTTTTAGTTTCATTTCAAGTGTATGTCGCACCAGAGGGATGAATCAAATATTTTGTATATAGATCATCTTTACTTATATGTTGTTCAATTTCTATTTTATTATTCAATGTAAGATTTTTTACTCATACTTAACACATCAACATAATTTTGGTCTATATCAATAAACTTTTTGAGAATGTAGTCTCTTAACTTGTAAAACAAAAGACATGATTTTATCAACAAAAAAAAATAAAAAATTCCCAAGTTTAATAGTTGTACATAGTTGGTGTCAAAAAGTTTTACACCAATATTCAAGTTGTCATCGTTATTTCATGTCATAAAATCAATTTCAAAATAATAAAATGTACGAATCATCTTATAGGTAAAGTTGTCTCTCATTTAGCTCTATGTTGTTTGTGAGTTTATTTTCATACATGAGAGGATGTCAACCTCCTTTCAACTCTTTTCACTGTTATGCTTTCGTAATTTTCCAACTTAATCAAACTGCTTTTGTCTTCTGCTATTAAATTATTCAAAGGACAAAAAAATACGATTCTACCTATAATAACAAGCCGGAATGTTTTTTTTCAAAGAAATAACAAGCTGGAGTATTTTGTCAAAAAGAAAAAATAACATGTCATTTGGACTTCGAGATTTCAAGTTTACGTTAAGTTAGTGAAGTAAATGTAAATTTATTTGTAAGTGTTCTTATAACTTTAAGATTTTTTTCAATTCTAGATCAGACACCATTCGCTCACCTTAAAAATGTCTATAAAAAGTAATAAAGTAACTTAGATTATACTATTAAATGATCGAAATTCTTATTGTATATTTAAAATCATGATGAATTTGAACAAATCCCAATAACCCTAATACATACACAATGCTTGTAGTAGTAAGACACGATTGACGTTTCCATTAAATCATTAAAACAGCTGAGTGAATGAGAGAGCACACAAGAAGAATATCCTTGGTGAGCATCTCCAAGATTCTTCCATGCAATTCCATCCAGCTAGCCACTTATCTAAAATATACGTTTTGGTATATAAGGTTGAGGCATGTGTCTAAAGCTTGACTTATGAACAATATTGTTCTTGGCATACTCGCTGCCATGTAGACATGTGATGTTCACATGGAATTCATATGAACTATAATAATGTTAGCTCAGTGTATGCAAGTGTTGTTTTTATAGAGCAACTAACGTAGTAAATGGTGTGTAGACAAAGACATTCGGACACATGTAACATCAGGATCAATTAACGTTCTTTTCTAACCACTGTGTTATTAAATATTGATGGGCAGTGGACACAACCGGATCAAAGCCATTAATACTACTAGTAATACTACCAAATTATGACATTATTTTTGTTTTCTTATTTGGTAAATATGACGTTATTTTTCTTTTCAATAAAACCAAAATATGACATAAAAAATATTGTCTTTGTCTCACAAAATTTATCGCAGTAGATTAGTGGTATTTCACGTGAATTAAGAAATTATGAAAGAAAAATATGGAGATCAATTAAAACATTGTCTTTATTTTACTTTTTTATAAATCAATGTATCATCCGCCCACAATTGTTAACACTAACCTCTCGTTAAAAAATTGAAATCCATTAATTTTACTAGTTTGTTCCTTCCAATAAATATATTTACATACGTATCGGACAAATATCAAACTCTAAACCAAATATTTAAGGACATCAAGTATCTACTCTTCCACTAAATATATTTATTGATACACCTAACTTTATATGTTTTGTGTCACACTATATTGTTTACACATGTCTAAGGGCGGATCCACTTAGGTGTTATGTGGAGCTAAAGCTCCACATGTTTTTTCCTTTTTTTTTTGGTTGTTGTTATAATTGATAAAAACAAAAAAGAAGTGACTCAGTAAATAACTCTCTCTTTTTCTCTTCCCCCTTAGCCCCGTGAAGTCATTTATAGCTTTTGATGTGAACAAATTATTGAGGATGGCTGAGTTTTATCCAAATGATTTTATAGATGTGCCGGAAGTGACGTTACACACTCAACTTAAGAATTATGTTACAAATGTTTTATCTGACCTAAAATTTGCTAAGCTGAAAGAGCTTTCAGATCTTTGTGCAAAACTTGTGAAAACAAATAAGTGCATACAATGGGTATGTTAGCACACTATTGTATGTTAGGCTATTTAATCTGCGAGTTTTTGTGTTTCTTACACAATCTCGACGAAAATAATATTTGTCGATTAAAAAAATACATTTAGTTTGCATTATTTTTTATTTGAAATTTTAGTTCTACATGTAACTAAAGTCTGGATACGCACCTGCACATGCCTTTATTGAAATGTGAAATTAGAAAGAAAAAAAAAATGAATTACTTCATTAAATTCGATCACAATTTTCATGGTTTCCTAATAAATGTGACGTAAAAAAGTGTTTCAAATTCGAAACCATGCACAAATGCACACATGGCTAATATGGCTTTATTGAAATGTGAAATGAAAGAAAATGAATTCATTGGATTGATTCTCAATGCACATGGTCCCTTATATATACACGATACATGGATAGACAGACAAATAAAATTGTAAATAAAAATAAGTACTACCCTTGTCTATTATGTTTTATCTAGAGTTATTATTTTCCAACCAAAAAAATATTTATTTGTGATAAATTACTTGCTATTATATAATATTTATCACTTTTTAAATGTCATATTTATTTATTACTAACTTTATCCTTAAATATAAAACTCTTTTTTTTTCTTATCCCTCTTTTATTTATTTATTATTGTTTTGAATTGCCAACAAATGAAGTTTTACTCCCCCATTTCATGAACCCTAATTTATGGGACACGAATCCTATTTAATTTCACAAACTCTGCTACGAGGAAATGCGAGGAACAAGTAAAAAAATATGAGAAAAAACAAAAGGAAGAAGATGAGCGGAGAAGAAGATGGAAAAAAATGAAAGAAGAAGAGATTGTTAGCAATTTACATTTCATAAACACGTTCAATTTAATTTAATAATCAATCATCAGCAGAAGTAAGTATTGAACATGTTTATGATTAGATACAACATGTTTGATTTATCGAAATTTAAAGTTCAAACTCATAGGAATACCTGGATTCATGACAAAAGAGTTTTTTGACAGCAACGATCTGAAATAAACAGCAAAGTTAGCCGCGGCTAGTTTGGTTCTTCCTTAACTGTTACCTTTATGCACTAATGCACTTCAATGGAGAGAATAACGGTTTTGCTATGTATGGTGTATTAGAGTTATTATTTTTCCACCAAAAAAATATTAATTGTAATAAATTACTTGCTATTGTGTAATATTTATCACTTTTTTCAAAACAAAATTTATTTCCGTGAGTTCCTTAAACAATACGGCTTTATTTCCCCAATAATTTTTTTTAGGGTACAAATTTTTTATTTTTATAATAAGTTTTTGAATAATTCAAAGGTTTATCTCCATCAAGAATTAAGTGTTGCACCAAAAAAATTATTTATTGTCAATTTATATTTTTCAAATTTAATCTATATTGTTATAATATTCTTAGAATTAAAAGTATGTTTTTTTTTTGTGGTGGTCGGGGTTTAAACCCCGGACCTTGCATATATTATGTATTGTCCCTACCAACTGAGCTAAGCTCACGTGGACAATTAAAAATATGTTAATCATAAACATTAATTTATCATTCTTTATAAAAAAATACTTTTTAAAAAAATGTGAAAGATTTCTCAATTGTTTTTTATATTTTTCAACATCAAAACCCTCTATTCTTCTTCCTTAAACTCTCAAACAAAGTACAAAGGTACTTCTTAACAACGACCTCTTCAAATATACTTTCACTTATGAAATAAATAAGGGAAATGCTAACCGGTGCTCCCGGGGCACTGGTTAAGGATACTAAAAAGGGAAATTATATAGTAATTATTGCATTGAAAACTGTGTAATTAATCCATAAATAAGTCAACAAAGTTTCCTTTTATGGTAATAAATTCCTTTTTTTGTATGTTTAACCAGTGTCCCGGAGGCACCGGTTAGCATGACCCAATAAATAAAAATGCTTGTATGCACTTAGTTGATTTGTTCATGTGCAGGTCCAAAAGAGAGTTACAAAAGTACTTTGCAACACCTCTCTCGTTTATCTCCACATCACTTCACTTTCCCTCTTCCATTCCAAACTCTATTATTTCAAACACATGCATGGAGTTTTATGGAGTAACCATGACGCTTAAGAGCACATGAATATCGACACAAATTTTGTTTTCACCACATGGACGAGTACTTCTCTTATACGTAACTTTCGCGTCTTATACGCTATTGTTCTTTATTGGTCACTATGTTGTACTACTAGTACTAGAATTTTCGATTACAATAGATTGGTTGTTGTTTCCCCTAACCTCACTTTGGAAAGGTTTTGAAAAATCCCTTTGAAAATTAGTAATATAATTCGAAAAATGCAAATAAGTGTTCTATAATATTAGTTAAAGAAACAAATAGAGTAAAAAAATCTTAAAATTTGTATAGTGTTATATTAATGTTTTAATTTGTTGTATTATTTTATTGACAAAATTATTTGATGGGTCATTTATCTTATTTATTTATAACAGTTGAGTCATTTATTTATTTATTTGCTGTCTCCTTCAAATCTTTTATCTCTTAAAATATTTGTAAGTTAGTCCTTTTTTTCATTTTCATTAAAAAACATTGTTGAGGCTAGCCATATATGATTATTAGGGTTGGTGTTTTTGAGGTTTTGATTTGAGACACACTTGGTGTTTAATTTTTTTTATGGGTTTGAAGAGAGTTGGAAAGTTTGACATGTGTGAGAGATGATGAACAAATATACCAAAACAATAAACAATGGCATGGGATGCTTGGGACGTGTTTGTTTGGTGTTATGCTATCTATTCTTGTTTGCAATGGTCCCTCTCCCTACCACCTTTGTCCTTTTGCTTTGATTCCAAAGCTACCACCGCCAAGGAAACACCGACTTTGCAACAAAAAAAAAAAACTAAATAAAACATTTTAGTTATTTTACTTTTTAGCTTGGACTATTCCCTTTTGCCTACTCTAATTCAATAATGTAGGAAAAGAAGTAGTAATTCAATAATGTATTGTGGAACTTTGCTTTCCCAAAAAGAGAAGGACCATATCTATTTATATCATCTCTATGTATGGGTTTCCGCCTCGTTATAATTTTTTGGTTAGAAATAAAGATGGCGGATTCATGAATCTCGATCGAGGGTCAAATTATACGTACTCGTGTATTATAAATAATTTATTTTAAGAAATTATAAATATGTAGTTACTCAGTGGACAAAATATAAATATGTTGTGAGGTATTCTTCCATGATCACAAGACAAAATCAATAATGTTTGGACACACACACACAAAAAGATTCTCCTCAAAATATTCAATCATCTTTTTTATAAATTTCCTCTTTATTATTAAAAAAATATTTTTTTATGTGTGTCTGACCAAACACTATTTCTTTGGTCATGTGACCATATTAGAATTTCTCATATGTTGTTACGTTGTTACATGGTAAAATTCCAGATGATGATAACTTGTGAAGAATCTTTTTTTTGTTTTCAAAGCATTGTTTCTCATTGGACATAATCATAGATATGTGGCTAATAAATATGTAGTTTCTTCTGCAAAAAATCTTTTTTCTTCAAAATGTTGTTTATCAACATATGGAAGTATTGTAAATCTCGAGTGGATAGCATGGAAGTATTGTTCATTTAATTCAACATGAAGGTTTCAATACATGTAAGGTTGCTCACACCCTTTTTTTTTTTTGAAGAATTCAATGACCACCCTTGTAGAGTGTGAGCAATCTTGTGTTGCGTATCTTTAGACGAATTCAGCATGAGAACTTTGTAATAAAAAAAAACGACATAAATCTTTTAACCTGGAGATAATAGTACATGTGCGGAATAGAACTCGGATTATAAGAAAACTCATGGTGATGGTGGATCAATGGAAGAAATGCTCTCTGAATGGAGGTGGTGATGGGACAATGAAAGAGGGTGTCTTTGCAAACACTCTAACGTACAAGTCAGTATAAACTTAATGTGCGTGCTAGGTTAGATTGAAGTGTCACTAGTAAGGTTGTAGCATTGTGTTTATATAGACAATTAGATGTGGTATTGGACTGAGATATGGTATTAAACTTGGCTCAGCCCAAAAGTCCAGTCTAAAGTAACACCAAATTTAGATTTATGAAAGTGTGATATTGATGCTGTGAGCTACCATCCTGCACTCTATCTCAAAAATTACTTTATCCCACTCGATAGAGAAGTCGCCCATTCCATAAGACCTTTTTTTTGTTAGGATAAAAAAATATACTTATGTTGTTCTTGGGTTAAAAATAATATGCTAATCTTGAAAATAAAAATTTGGTGTTTTTCAAGTAATTTTCATAGTTAGATTACCAAGTCTTCATAAAAACAGAATGATATATAAGTGTAATTTTATGTATTTTTTCGTTACAAAATTTTTGAGGTTTAGTTGAATTGTGTTCTAAATTGAGGCGTCCAAAACAATTGAAATTGAGTACCAACAGCTGTAAACGTGTACCGGCATTTTTCACCAAAATAATGTGTACCAACGGCAATTGAAAATTATAAATGTGCATTGACAATTTGAGTTTCCAATTTTTAGTTTACTGGGCAATATAAATACTTCGAATAACTTATAGTAGAGGTATAATCTACTAACAATCTATCAAAATTCATGCTTTATGAATTTTCAATTTTGCCTTCAGAAGGGACAATTTGGTAATCCATTTACTCTTTAAACTTTGGGAGAGTGCCACCTCATAAGCATTTGGTCTATTTATACATAGTACTCCTAATATTTCTCTCCCACAATACACCTACTTCATCATCCATTGTACTTGGAGAGCTGTTTCATCCAAAAATACTTTTTCTGTTTCTTCTTCATCACATGTATCGTTTGTATTTTTTTCATGGATCTGAGAGCATGCATGGTTTATATTGAATGAGTTTTCTGCATTTTGGAGTGTATTTTATGTTTTTCCTTTTGATTTCATGTTAAAGCTTTGATTTTTGCATTTTTCTTTTTTGATTGTAATTGGATTTCAAAGGAAAGATTGTTTTGTTGCATGTTTGTAGAAAGATGTTTTCTTTGGAGAAAGATGCTTTTTTTGACCTAAAGGTGTCATCTTTGCATGTTTGGTATTGCAATTCTGGTTTTGCATTTTGGACTTTGTTTTCGTGACCTAAAGAAATGCATGCATGTGGATTTTAGTGATTGAATTTTGGGAGATGCAAAAGCTTTAACACACCAGCTATTTTAATCTTTGGTATTATAGTTGATTCTGGGTTCGATGAATTATAAGTCTTTTTTCCCACATTTTCATAAATTTTAGTTTTTTTAAATTGTAGATCCTGTGTTTTTCATTTATTTGAATTTATTGTTCAATTTCACTTCAAATAGATTATTCGAACCAAACGATATTAAGAAATTGATTTGGAGGTTTTTAATTTACAAGTTGAATTGCTTCTGAAGTGATTCTTAAACCATTTAAAAAAAACTGCTTGGTTTTATGGTACTGATTTAACCGGTTCAAAAACTGATTCTTTGGTTTCTGGACTAAATTTAATCAGTTAAAATTAAGTTACTTTGTTTATGAATAAGAACATTCATCTACTTGAAGAATTCACAACCTAAGGGTCATACTAACTGTAACACCCTATTTCCCAACGATTGTTATTAAATAATAGGAATAAATTTAATAATTAGGATGTTACAAAACTTCACATGATATCACACAATGGCATATATTTTCCTTTTAAATAATAATTTCAACAACA
>Ga0228711_1001213_pt1 | contig 37153 bp, 22 predicted proteins | sample MedpolnodulmetaG_2_FD_177996 | JGI IMG/M metagenome (GOLD analysis project Ga0228711, IMG submission 177996) | Root nodule microbial communities from Medicago polymorpha collected in Santa Monica, California, United States - brown nodules | ecosystem: Host-associated > Plants > Roots > Nodule... | reverse complement strand
CCCTCTCCACTAGTATAGTTTACCCCCTCCCCTTAGAAATAGTTTTAAGTTCTTTTATAATAAGATTAAAAAACTTCAACATTATTGTAATGTATTATTCATATATCAATAAAATGAGTTGTTTTTATCTTTTTGTCTTTTTATTTCTGTTTTTTATTTTTATTTGCAATTATTTTACGAATTAAAATGAAAAAAAAATCTGAAAAACGATCATTCCGGATTTTAAAATCCGGAAAACACTAACAATCCATTTCGGAAAACATAATCCGAACATAGGTATTTTTGGAAAAAAATAGGGCACACGAGAATTCCATAGGATGGTAAAAGTAAAACTCATTTTTTTAACACTAGAAAAATAACAAAACTGAACTCAAGATTGCCGGGTTCGAATGGATTGGATAATAGTGTCCAAGCAACCAAAGGGAGTGGCAGACTTATTCATGTTAAGAATGACTGAATCATTTTCTCATTAACATTTAATTTTTCTTCAAATGATCTAATGACAAGAACACACATATTAAGTATAAGAAATGGACAATTGTGCCTTTGTTGAATGATTTAACATAAAATTTTACTTATTGGCTTCAACACCATTATTTTAACTACTTGAACTATCACTCACATTTGAATCCAATTAAAAAAGGCAAACCATACATTTAGTTTGCATTTCCAGCTGTTTCATTTTGGCTCTTTCATGATGTTTGACATTATAAAACTTCTATTTGTTATTTGTGTTTTCTATGTACTCGTCTTTAAATTTGTCTTGTCCTCAGGGTGAGTTTTTTCAACGTCTAAGATGTCACGGTACGCGGTCATCTCTTCAATAAAACCAACATATAAATTAATGCAATTGGATCTTCAACATAATTTGAAAAATGACCACAAACACGTTTTCAGGTAGAGTTACGTGTTTGCTCAAAAAAAAAAAAAGGTAGAGTTACGTGTGATTTTTTTTTTGGGTAGAAATTATGTGCGAGTTTGAAACCAATCAAGTATATATTTTTATTTGCATTTGAGGTAAAAAAGATTATTAAAAGTGGTATACGAGAAAAATGGAAAAAGGGGTTAGAATTATACTATTTTTTAGAGAATATATAAACCTATAAACTAGTACGGTTTATGAAAAGTTACCATAAACTTGCATGGTGTGTATCTACTTGAAGCAACCATAGACTGTAATCAATTATCTACCTATCTATCTATTATCTATATAGCAATGTTGTACATGGTAACATGGAGCCCCAAGGCGAATTCCAAAGAAAAAATAATATCATAAAAAGTTGCTGCTAAAAAGTAAAAAGTTGAATTTATATTTGTACCCAAAAACACTACTAGATAATTTGACTTGACATCAAGTTAAATTTAATGAACCACATACACAAGTAAGAAACTTTTTTGTTTTTTTGTTTTGTTTTGAAGGATAAGTAAAGAAACTTTATTTACCAATTTAAGTATATGAGTTACTTTTCTTATATAGTATTATTTATTTAGCTCATTTTCTCTTCGATGTAAGACTATTTTTTTAAGAAGTTAAATTAATTCACATAAATTGAAACTTGGGAAAATCGATGCAAGACTATAGGACGAATTAATCCACTATTATTAATCCACATACATTTGAATTCCAATTAGTGTCATGTCATACAATTGATGAAAAATGTAAACCATACATTTTAAATCCATTATCCTACCATTTTATTTATTTTTGCATGACTTATGAACTAGTCCACGGACGGATGCAGGTTGGGACATTAGAGGTCCCTTTTGATGATGCTACATACAATACTTTTCTTCTTATAATTGAAATAGGACGAAGTACAAAACTACAAATATGTGAAAGGAGTTGACCATTATAGTCATCGAAGCTTGGTTCTATCCACGATTGATTATGATGTTAATCCAAATTTAACTACATACAAGAATTATTCCACTTTTCATATGGAATCAAACACACCCTGTTCAATCAGACTCAGTCGTATATCATCATAATCAAAATATAATATAATGTATTAATTTTGATAGTGAACTACGTAGATAAACTTATCAACAAATAAGAAAAGAGAACCACATACATAACATCACAATGGCCTGAGCACGTTCTCTCTACGTGGGGCTGTGGAAATTGGAATCCCACTAAGAACGCAGGCGTTTCCATCATTTTCATACACAAACTACACCACCAATAATCATCTGCCACGTGGAAACATGCCAGAGAGTAACAACAATGGTTTGGACCCCACCACAAAACGCAGTATCTCAACAGCAGTCAATAATAACGCGGCTTTTAGCTCAAAGCCAGCTTGTCCACTTCATAATTTATTTCATTGAATAATCTATTTTTTTAATATAATATCTTATATGCGTAATTATAGTAATTAATTCATCGAGTCAAATATAACTATATCAATTTTAAGTTGTTACAATTTTACAATTGGCGGGAAGCAAAAATACTTTACTTTACAAGATTAGGTATGTTTTGATGTCAGATAAATATCGTGTTCGATACTAAAACAATACTGATACAAGATTATATTAAATTATATTATTTTTTGAAATTATGTTTTAGTTGAATAGTCTTTGGTTGTTTACAATCATAAAATAATAATATCTAAAATATCTATTATCTATTATATATATTGTAAAATTAATGCAAGAAAGAAAAGGACGAGAAACAAAAAGGTTATGTTTCTGAGTTAAGAGGTCATTAACATAAGTCAGAAAAGAACAGAAACTACCTCTCTCTCCGAAACTAAGGTGGTTGTGTTCATCGTAAACTACCATAGTGGTCGAGTCGGAATGTGTACTCCACGCGCTCTCTCCGTTTCACTCTCTCTGTTTCTTCTTCTAGCACTTGTTTCAGCTCAAACTAAGAGATCTGTATGGAACACACTCTCAGGTATGTGTTGAAGGATCTTTGTTTGTAAACTTTGATTGGTTAATTTGAGCTTATTAGAGATTTGAATTCTCATAAATGTTAGTTAATTGAGCTAGCTAACAAGAGTTTCATAATGTTTATTTATTGAGCTGAATCATGGAAAATCTTATCAGAAAAATGAAACCATTGATATTTATAGTAGTTGTTATTTCACTTAGATTCTTTTGATGCATGTTAATTCAGCATCTTCTTTAGATAATTTACCTACCTAGTGAAGTCATTTTGAGAAAGTTGAAATTAGTTTCTGTGTCTTAAGGTTTTTAAGGAGCTTTCTAGTTTAACTTTGTCTTTTGGGAAGAATCATAAACTTGTTTTAATTAACAAGTTTATGGGATGGAGCTAAAAACTTAGTTATTATTTTTTTGGAAATTTGGTATCCTGCTATCACTAAACTGGAGGACCAATCCCACCCTCACTAGCAGGTGGTCTCTGTATGGAGGAGTCCAACTAAAAAATTGTTACCACCTGAGAGAGATTCGAACCCGAAGACCTAGAGAAGAGTACACTCGTAGTCCCAAAACTTCACCACCAAAGTTTTACTTAACTGGACCTTGATATAATTGTTCATATAATCTCAAAACATTACACACTTTTCCATTTTAGAAGATGTACTTTAATTGAATGACTCATGCGGTTTCTTTCATATATTCTTTATTTATATTTGCTTTTTCTTTTTTGGTTTTTTAAAAGGATCTTCCACTCTATAGTAGGCACTTTGTGACTTACATTATGCGATTGTTTTGCAGGAAGTCCACCACTGGTCATCTCACATGGTGGTTTTTCGGGCATATTTCCCGATTCTAGTGACTCTGCTTATATTTTGGCCGCACAAACCAGCACACCCAATGCCGCTCTATGGTGTGATGTGCAATTGACGAAAGATGCAGTTGGGATTTGCCTTCCAGATCTCAATCTTTTAAACTCCACTAGCATTTTCGGTGTTTTCCCAAATAAAACTACGAATTATTTGGTTAATGGTGAACCCACAGCTGGCTATTTTTCTGTGGATTACAGCTTCGAGGACCTATCCACTGTCATTGGTAAGTTTAACTCGTGTCGGATATTTAGTTTTGTTGTTATAGATTCGGTATTTTGTGGACTGATTGATTCTTTTGTTACACATTTTGTTTTACGATTTAAGATCATTTCTATGTTTAGCTTACTGGTGAGTTTTCAAATTTATTGTTATGGTTTCTGACATCTTTTTGTTATGGAACAGTAACTCAGGGAGTATACAGTAGGTCACCCCTTTTCGATGGCAATAATTTTATAATTAATACCGTCGATGAAGTACTCAAATTAGTTGCCCCACAAACACCAGGTTTGTGGTTGAACATTCAGGTAAATGGATTGTATAATCCACTTTCATAATTTAGTCTCCTTGTTTGTTCGAAAACTAACTCTTACTTTTTCTGATATTTTACAGCACGATGCGTTCTACTCGCAACACAATTTGAGCATGAGAAGCTTTGTACTTGCAGTTTCTAGAAGACTGCATGTCAGTTATATTTCATCACCTGAGGCTGGTTTTCTGAGAAGTATTACAACACGCTTCAACCCAAAAACAACGAAACTTGTCTTTAGGTTTCTCAATCAGGAAGACACTGATCCATCAACCAATCAGACTTATGGTTCATTGTTAAAAAATCTTACGTTTATCAAGACGTTTGCTTCTGGAATTCTTGTTCCCAAGGGATACATATGGCCTGTAGATGCTAGTCTTTATCTACAACCACATACCTCTTTGGTCTCAGACGCGCATAAAGCGGGGCTGGAAGTATTTGCAGCAGATTTTTCAAATGATATTGTTATTAGCTATAATTACAGTTTCGATCCTCTTGCCGAATACCTCCAATTCATTGATAACGGCGAGTTCACCGTTGATGGTGTGCTGACTGATTTTCCTTTAACTCCATCCGAAGCAATAGGTAAGTTATTTACTTATCTTCCTCCATTTTGTTAATGACTTGCCGCAAATAGAATGCATTTGATTTGATAAAAATCTTATTCACTAAGATCATGATTGGATGGAAAAGTTTCAATGGGAAGGAAAAATATACGTTTATATGCCAACATTTTAATTATTTGAGTAAGGAGTAAAATAAGATAAGATATTATCACATATAGACTTCTAGTTCCAATCATTGCTTATTTACTTTTTTAAACATTTTTATGCTATTATATATTTTAAATGGAAAATTTTCCCATGATCCCATCCCCTAGAAATTTCCCCATACAAATATATTCATTGAATAATCTCTTCAGAGTAAAGATTTATCAATTGAATTGGCCTGCTAAATGATACATAATCCTGTGCTTCAAGTTGGTATAACTAAAAACTAGTTTAACTTTACAATCTTGGTAAGGAGGTACTTGTTCTTGCCATGCGGGTGCTCCTACAAACTATACAATCATTGTTCAATAATAGGACACTGATGGAATTATGTTGACCTTATCTGATTTCTTGTCCTAATGCTGATGGTGCACGCACAAAATTTACTAGAAATAGAATATCTTTTTCAAACACCCACGACCTTCTGCATTCTTGCTTCCATCTAAGATTAGGCTCCTTCTCTAGACATGTAGGGGATCTAGTTATATACCCTTTCATATAAGAAATTATCGTAAAAATTTCATTTCAATTTTCAATTTCCTTACTATATCAAAGAAAATAAAGATTTCTGTCCTCTTGGTTTTTCATGCCTATTAACTATCCATACTGTCATTTTCTTCATCAATTTTAAAGTCCTTTTACATCCTCTAAACATACGACAAAGGTGTGCAATTGATATTAATTTCTTGTTATCTTACGTACTTAAAAATTATAACCTCAGAATATATATGTATGCTTGTGTGTACTATTCTTTAGTCTCTATTTAAGAAGGTGTTGAGTTTGTCTTCTCATTTTGCAGATTGCTTTGCTCACATAGGCAACAATTCTACAAGAAGAGGTACATTTTGTCTTGATCTTGAATATGTATTCTCACCTTGTTGATCAATAATTTATAGGCGTTTCTTTGCACAATTTCCATCATTTTGTGGCCGCATAGTGTTCAATGTTCATTGTTGTTGACCTGTTGCTCTCACTTCTTATATTTTCAGATAAAACCTTGATTATCTCAAAGTATGGAGCAAGTGGAGATTATCCAGCTTGTACCGACTTAGCATATAACCAGGCCATAAAAGATGGTGTGGATGTTCTTGACTGTCCTGTTCAATTGTCAAAGGACGGAATACCATTTTGCTTAAAATCAATTGATCTTCTAGAGAGTACCACAGTTGCTCAAACTAGCTTCAGCGATTTAGCAATGAGTGTCCCTGAGATCAAATCTGGCCGTGGCATATTTTCGTTCAACTTGACGTGGAGCAATATAAAAGGACTGACCCGTAAGTCAAAGAAAGTTCTATAGTTTTTTTTCCCTTCCAGCAGTTAAATATTATTCAGACTTTCCATATTTGCATGGTGGTAACCCAGACTCTTCTAAGTCTAATTGACTGATACTTCAATAAGCCATAATCTCAGAATCAGATAGAGATACACACATTAAAAATTTGTGTTTTAGGAAAAATTTAGCTTAGAACTTCACCTTGTAGGATAATCAAAGATTCACGGGTTGTTTTCCATTGAAAAAATTTCGCTTTTGATGTTTTGCACTTATATTAATTTGCATTGTTTTGAAGAAAGAATATGTTTTAATTTTTATAAAAGAACAATTGACATGTTTTTCTGTTCCATATTTTCCCTGCAGCCTCAATATTGGCCCCTTTCTCAAAGTACACATTGTTCAGGAATCCAAAAGCTAAGAACCTTGGGACATTTTTAACATTATCAGATTTCTTGTCGTTAACAAAAAATCAGACTTCTCTATCAGGCGTCTTGATCATTGTTGAGGTGTGTTCTATCATGCCTATTATTCCTGTATATAATTCATTCTTTCAGCTGTTATTCAAACTCACAATGTTTATAAGATTAGTGCAAATTTAATGGTTTAGGGCCATTTACTCCATAGTTGGTATGACTGATTATCTGGTTTCACCTTGTTGCTTTGAAAGGCCTGCACCCTGCATGATCCAGAAAATAAGAATAGGAGATATTAAGTCTATCGTGTATTGTTTTTGCATTGTTATGACACTTGTGAGTATAATAAAAAGGGCAAATGACAGACTGACTTGCCAAAAGTGACATTCCTGTGAATTTCCGTTCTAGTATTTCTTCACGAACTCTGCCCGCTGAGTTACTTCAACCAAAGAAAAACAAATTGGTTTCTATTTGGGCATTGGAGAGATTTATAACGATTGCATATTCTAAGCCTATAAACTTTTTGTTTCAAATTTATTTTCTTTATTTTTTTATTGAATAACATCATGTTGTGTTTTTCTGTTATCAGAATGCAGCCTATCTTGCAGAAAAGCAGGGATTAAGTGTGACCAATGCTGTCATTGATGCTTTAAGGAAAGCAGGTTATGATAAACCAGGGAGCCAAAAAGTTTATATCCAATCCACTAATAGCTCTGTACTACTGAAGTTCAAGGAGAAAACCAAATACGAGCTTGTCTACCAGATTGACGAGAGTGTCGGTGATGCTACCAATGCAGCTGCTGAGGATATAAAAACATTTGCTAGTTCTGTGGTTATCAATAAAAATTCAGTATATCCTCAGAATGCCGGCTATGTAACCACCAAAACAAACATTGTGGAAAAGCTACGAGCTTCTAACCTCTTAGTTTTCGTAGAAACATTCAGCAATGAGTTTGTATCTCAGGCGTTTGATTTCTTCTCAGATTCAACTGTGGAGATCAACTCGTTTATTCAGGGTGCAGCAATTAACGGTGTCATTACAGACTTTCCTAAAACTGCTCATAGATACTCAAGTAAGTGCTAGAAAATTATACTTTACCATTGATAGGAGTTTAATTGGGCCTGATACTATTGAGGGTGATGTGCTGGTGGGCTTTAAAAATAAGAAGCCCAAAGTGTGGAGGGTTTACACTGGGAAAAAGAAGAAAAACAGTATGAGAAACGTGAGTGGTGAGCTCGCAGATAGTAGTAGATTCTCCTAATTAAAAGGTGTGTGAGAGGAAGGAGTAGGTAGGATTGAGTTTGTTAAACTTGATATGGTTAGGCAGTAAGGATTTTCACTGAGGAGCTTTGGTCTGGGTCCATTTCTTCGTCATTTAATAATATAAATTCATCCATTTCACTAATTAACTTTGTTTTACTTTACAATTGTTATCTCTGCTCTATCAACCATCAAGTCTGTTATCTCTCAATTATCGACATGATAACTGTTCTCTATTCTTTTGCAGGAAACAAATGCCTAAACTTGGGTAACAACACACCTCCCTACATGCAACCTGTTGAAGCAGGTAGTCTTTTTGGAGTCATTAGCAAGACGTCATTGCCTCCAGCTATGGCTCCACTCCCACCCTTGACTAAAGATGAAGTGGTAGAGCCACCTCTGCCTCCTGTTGCTAAAATAGCTCCAGCTGCTAGCCCTGCTGCCGGAACCAAGTCTCCACCCGGAAATGCACAGCCTAAGGTTTCTGCTTGCTTCTTCTTGTCCAGTCTTGCTGTGTTTGTAGCTTCTATTCTTCTGCTTTGAGTGAAATCATCTCTTCACTTCCTGCCAATAAAGCTAAACCAAAAAGAAGAAAAAAGAAAGAAAAAGGAGAAGGTCTCTTTGCTGGTTTCAACCATCTATTTCCTCATGATCTCTGCTAGGATAGTGGCATGACACTTTTGGCTTCACACTGCATGAATAATCCACAATTTTATTTATTTTTAACTTAGGAGCAAATTCTTTTCATTGTAGCTATGCATGTTCATTCTAAGTTTCTCCAATTGCTTCTTGGGTTTGTACTATTAGTAGAAAATCCTTAGTGGTGTATATCTACGGACTACAAATTCATCTTAGATGTTTATCTTGTATCATATATTTATAATTGTATTTGTTGGTGTGCATTTGGCATTAGATAAACAAGTTGAGGTTCAGATGAAACTTTTTTGAGAACATGCAGAGCATGTAGATTTTGTTTTGATCGAGTCCACGGGAAAATCAACAGAAATTATAATAACATAGATTGAATTTGAAAAGTTTATCTAAACCCTCCCATGCCAGCTTTTTAGTTCCTCCATTTGAAAATAAAATAAAAATTGTATTATGAAGAAAAATATATTCTCCCATTCAAGTTTAGAGATTAGTCATATATATTTTTCTATTTTCCTCTCTTACTTTTATACATAGAAGATCTAATCCCAAAAATTTTCCTCTCTTCTTTTAATCTAAAGTACTCTCCTGACTCCTCTCCTCCCCTCTAAACTTTCTAACTGACCCTAGGGTTGCAACATACAAGGTCACCTCATTAATAACAAATTGTAACATTTGAAGAAATTGCAGCTGAAATAAGGTGTCTCATTAATTTAAAATCAAATTCAAAGGAACCTATGGATTATATTAGTGCTAGATAGGAAATATCTTCCTACATGTGACTCAAATATTTTGTTCTCGCGATTAAATTAATGTTTGTTTTTGTAGTGTGTAATTTGCACTATTTTTAAGCGAGAATATCGATAATTATATTCTATATGTATGTACATTTTCTATAAAAAGTATGATTATATATTGAAAACATTTTCTATTTTTTTGATTTTAAAATTTATTTTAATTTTACTTGTTATCAAAGAGATAATAATCACTTGAAGAATTCACCCAAAAAAACTCTTAAAGTGAACAGTTTTTGCATTTTATTTTACACAATGAAAAAACGTCAAAATAATTGTTATTTTTTATTTTATAAAATGCATCATCTCTAACCTGCATTTCATCTTTTCTCTGCTTTAGTAGTCTCACTCTTCTATCTTTTTATTCAACAACTTATAAAATAAACGCATATTTTAAAAAAGGAATTACAAAGTATGCTATGCGATTTTGATTTTTTTCTTGACTTTCTGTCTCATTCAAATTGAAGAGGAATGCTAGCAACACACCTTCTAACACACACTTTTCAACATACTCTCTTTGATTGGTTAAAATTCATATGGGTTCCACCAAATCATGTGGGTCCCATATAAATTTGGTGGGTCCCATATGAATATTAACCAATCAAAGAGAGTGTGTTGAAAAATGTGTGTTAGAAGGTGTGTTGTTAACATTTCTCTAAATTGAATGTAACTTTATACAATGTGTCAATTTTTTGTGTGTAAATATAAGCAACCTCTTAATTTAAACCAAGAACCTAGAAAGAAAAAAAGATCGGGTTAATAATAATAAGTAATAAAACGTGATTCAAGTGTAACAATGTGTACATATCTCCCAAGACCCAAACACTAATACTGGCTATGTATCATGGGGTATATGTTTGGATGAGCGGTATATTTCACATAATTACGATGACACTGTTATTCTATGTATATTTTGAACTGAAGTTGAGATTAACAAAATCACATATATTGTAATTTGGTCAAAGCTGCATTTTGGAATTTCAATAAATTATTACCACGCTCATCTAACTATATACTTTATTGAAGCTGTAAAGTGTAGTTTTTGTCAACAATATATTCACATATTTTGTTATTTGGGATGAAACTGATCTGCGCAATGAGTTTATGAATACAACCCTTTAATTTGCATAATACATACTGTATAGTAAGATGTAAAATTTGATGTAACCAAGAGTTGTGTGTCAAAGCGTGTAGACTATGGTCTATGGAATTATATATATGACGAAAGATACACGCATTTCTAACATTTTTTTTATACCTGGTTAGTTAGTTACCTTGGATGGAAGGATGATTGAAGGTGATTGGGATTTTCATTAGTGTTTTGTTTTGTTGTCTTGATATTATCCAAATTATTCTTTTCTTTGCCTTAAAAAAAAACAATATATACTTTTTTTATAGAACATCTCAATTACCCTTTTTATTTTCATTTGTATTCATTATTAATCAAAATGTAAAGTGTAATATTATGATTTAGGAATGATATATGGTAAGTTGGTCCTAGTTTTTTTTTTCTAATGAGAGAAGCTTCATATTCTCTCTAATCTCTCTTCTATTTCATCCAAATGATTAAGACCATAAAAGTTGTTGTTGTTACGGTCGGCTGTAATGTAAACCTAAGGCCGTAACAACTTATGATCTTCAATTTTGTTGTTTTTTATTGAGCAATTGGATGATCATGTATAAATAACATTCATAAGACATGTAATCATAAAATAATGCATAAGTTCAGTAGTGGCTAGGCTATAAAATGACAAAAAAAAATGCTACATTACATATCCGTTATTTTTAAACAGCTCAATAATAACAATACAACTCATAACTCGTTTATCTCTTCCTCCTATAAATTTGGATCATGACTATTCCATGTGGCTTGTAAAAAATGACTCCTCTTTGTTTTCAACTTCAATTCCATTTAAATTTCAGGAACTTCTATCCAAATTTGTCTCCTCCATTCCATTCCTATAATCACGATTCACACCTCTTTCTCTACCATAATGTCTTCCTTCATTCTTGAGCCTCTCATAACAATTCATATCATATTAATTAATACTAGTATTTATACCAATTGTATGGGCATACTATCCTCAACCACATCACATATGCCTCAATCAAATTTTCGACATTAATCTCTTAATTATTAGAAATTTTAGGACTCTCACCATTTTTATAATTCTTTGCTCCATTAACTTCTTCCTTGACTACCAACTCTTCGTCTTCCTATGTCATCTTCTTCAAAACTTAAAATTGCATTTCCATCTTTCTTGTTTAACACTACTCGCATTGGCCAAAAAATATCTTCAACAATCTTGATTGAAAATTTTTTGCCATCAATCTTCACATTACTCACACCATTCACCAAACTATTGATTTTTGTCCATACTAAAATTCTAGCAACATCCATTGTCTTCTTCAGAGTACCTTCGTGTGCACTATGTATGTTCTAATACTTACTTATGTACAAGGCCCAAGACCACTAACAACTACACAACCTTCTTCTCATCGCGTGGATGCCAAATGCATTGATTGTCCTCTGACCGTTTGTTCCCATCCATCCATTCGCCACTAGATCAATATCCTTAATAGTTCAATATCCTTTATTTTTTTTGGCCGTGTTTGATAAACATTCGAAAGATATTCCTCCAACGTTTTGAGTTATACGAACAACTCCATGGATATCTGCTCTAACGATCATAACTATTGATGAGTAGTTTATAAATCTCTAGAGTGGATATTCAATCTATTGCTGGTAGGAATATCAGTCCTCCCTTAACCTTTTTTTTCCGGTATACATGAATAAAACTAAGTTCATACCTTTTGTGGCCGTTCTAAATGTTACTACTATCTGATGTGTATGACCGTCTCAAAAACAATCTTGATTTGCACACCTACTCCATTGCCCTTAGAAGAATTGAGTTGGTGTATAAATCAATGTTGTCTTTGAGAAAATCATAGACATCAGAAATAGTAAGCATTGAGAACGACCGTAGAAGACTTAAACTTAGTTTTGCTTAGGTATACTGAAATAAGGTTAATTGATGATTGATATTTCACCCAACAATAGATTGTGTCTCAACTCTTGAAATACATAAAATGCTCATCAACGGTTATACTTGTTAGAGGAGTTATCCATGAGCTGTTTGTATAAATCAAAATGATGGAGGACTCATTCATATGTGTATCAAACACAAAAAACTAAATTTGGCAATAGAAGGATGAGCTTGTGATGGTATATTCGGAGTGATGAAAAAGGAAATTTTTTTTCCATAATAACTATTGTATTTGTAAGTTTTCCTCCTTCATTTTTTTAATGTCACACTTTAACATCTCTTGATATTTCTGGTTACAATATAATATTTTTCCCCTGTTAATTATCCAAAGTTACATTGTTAATTGAAAATGTGAAGAATGGCCTGCCCCTTTTATCATAAGTTTGTGCAACACACCTTACAACTACCCTACTACCATAGTCGCAAAAAAGTTTGATGGAAGAAGAATAATACCCATGCATTTGTGACGAATGAGTATATGGTTGTGTTGGGACGAATTTGTACCACCAACCATCATTATCAAAATCGATTGAATGCAACGAGGAGAAAATGATTTAGGCAAGAAGATGAATAAGGATTTGGAATTTCAAAGTGAAGAATAAGATTTTGGTTTGAGAATTTAGGTATTTAAAATCAACTGATAAAATGTCAAAATATCCCTGATGTCACATTACCTACTACTTGTCTCTAAGAAAAAATGACAGCTCAAATTTTTTTAATACTTAACACCCACTAGAATGGCTAACAAAATTTGTAGTCGGGGTCTTTTTTTTTTCCTTTTATCTTGAGTCAGAAACTAACATGACAACAACGTGCACATCAAGAAATCAAAATGACTATTTACCCTTAAAAAAAACATTTATGAATTAAAAATATTTTTTATTATCCAAAATAAGCTGAAGATATGCATTTAAAACAAGAATGTAAAATTACACAATTTGTCAGTTAACTTAATTTCAGTTAACATTTTCATCTTTTATCTTTATTTTTTCTGGATTTAATCTTTTATGTTCTAAAATGTCAACATTATTATCTTGTTTTATAAAAAGTAAACTCATAAAAAAAACTTATAAATTTTTTATCTAACTCATTATCAAACTAAAATATTCCGCATAAGGAACTCATATTTCATTGAAAGAATCCTATACAAAATGATACAATATCAATATTTTATAACATAAATAATAGAATAAAAAAAAAAGACAAAAGTGTAAGCTGATAATGACATAAATGATTAAATTGAGAATAAAAAACAAAAAACGAAAGTGCCTCGTCAAATTAAAATTAAGTAAAAAGACAAATCATATGATTTTGTCAAATAAGAATTTGACAAAGAAAAATGTATATAAAATAAAAATATGTATAATCACATCATGATTCATGAGTGCGTTATGATGACGTATCTTCATAAATAAATAAAGACAACCTTGATCTGAAGCAAACTCTTGGTAGCTACCCATCCACACACACTTACGTTTTTCTTTGGGTTTGACATTCCTATCTCCCACCATATACCCCACCTTGACCTTCCTATATATATACACATACTTTATCCCTTACATTTTCATCAATATACAACATTTAGTTTCACTTTCATAATAAAATGACAGAAAATCTCAAAGAACCTCGTCTTGTAACAAGAAAGTTCTTAGCCAAACCTCAACGAGAAGGTGTTGGTGCTGTTGTTAGAAGAAGCATAGGAAGGTGATTAATTCAACACAATATGTCTTATTATGTTTTACAAAACGTGATATTTTTGTTTTTTTGTTTACAAAACTTCACTTAATGTTTTCATACTTCTTATATATACTAGGAGTGTGTCACGTAAATGAAAATAAATTAATTTAAAAATCTTGTATAGTTTTTGTTTAATCATGAACATTAAGGCAAGGTGTTAAATTTACATATTAATTCGTTTTCTTCTTCATCATCTGGGTTTTTTTAGATTTGAGCTCAAGTACTTTGATCCTTTCCTTGTCTTGGATGAATTCTCAGGTGAGAAACTCTGTTTTTTGCTCTGTTTTTTAAGTTCAAGATGAGAGTCACAATCTTGTTTTGTTTTCTAAAAATGTGAAATATTGCAGTTGCTGCTCCTTCTGGATTTCCTGATCATCCCCATAGAGGTTTGGAATGTTTGATTTTCTGTGTTATTTATACTTGTTCAACATCAATCTCCTCTTAATTATGAGTTTCTAATTCATTGTTATGTTTTTTCACTTTTTTTATCACAGGTTTTGAGACTGTTACATATATGTTACAGGTACATTTTGGGTTATTTCTTTTTAGTTATTTATAAAATCAAAGATATAGAATATAATATAGTGGCCATTATAGGGGGAATAAATTAATAGTATTACAAAAAGAAACTATAGTAAACTAAACATTTGGTTTTTGTTTTAATTTTTTTATTCTATGTTAGCTCAAAGTTTGTTAGTTGAGCTAAATATTCAACTCAATATGGTATTAATTAATTTGTGTGCTAGTGGTATGTCACATATATCATGTCTTGTTTATTTTTCTAGAAGGCCAACTACTAGCTTGAGCGGACTTCAAGTTTTTTGCATGCAAAAGTTTTTTATTCTATGTTACACATGCTTGTGCTAACTTCATCTTAGTGTATTTGTTTGTGAAATTTAGGGTGCTTTAACACATGAAGATTTTGAAGGACACAAGGGAACAATTGAAGCTGGTGACTTGCAGTGGATGACTGCTGGTAGAGGGATAGTGCACTCAGAAATGCCTGCTTCTCAAGGAATTCAAAAGGGTCTGCAGCTATGGATCAACCTTGCTTCCCAACATAAAATGTAAGTCAACAATACATACATAATTAAAGTCTTGGTATCACGTAAAACTCCGATTGAATGCATGTATGTCGATCCTAAATTTTTTGGTGTCCCAAGCAAATTAATAAAGTTGTGCTTTTTAACTATTTAAATTTCTTCTTACGTTTTTTGTTAGAAAAGATTCATTCATAATCAAAATTCTTTAAAAATATATTTTCAATAAAATTATTCAACACGAGTTAAAAAGAAGTATAATATATTTATATAATACTAACTACTAAGAAACAATAATCATTTTAGCGTCGTTAAAAAAAAAACGGTGTTCTGAACATAACAATATTACTTTAATCTTATTTCTTAGTATACAAACATTGAAATAAAGGTAACCAATGGGAAATTCTTTTTTGATGAAAAATCCACAAACTCAAATCAGAACCTTACTGAGTATTGGTCCCATGACTAGATGATGACGTGCTTTTTGCGTCACTGAAGAATAAAGATCATCAATTTTTCTTTTTTATTTGGATCTTTTCGGATAATGCTCTCCATCTAATGTCAATGAGACAAAAATGATATTCTACTCTTTACAAAGCAAAAGTCAAATACATTTTAAAACATTATAATTGATATATTCATCTCTCAATTTCACACGTGACTTTATTTCATGATTCTTGAAGTACTTTTGAATAGAGCACTAAAATATTAAAAAAAAAAGGGTCTAAAATGGCCAGCATAAGGAACGTGCCTGTGGTGATGATGAAATGGGCTTCTAGTTGAAAATCGTGTCCTTTTTCTTCATGGAAGTACTTGTTATTCCCTTTTTCAGCAGTGTGTCCATATTGGAAATATTTGTCATCCTCTTTAGGAAATTAATAACAATTATCTACCTTGAAGTTTAAGCTAAATTATAATGTTGTGTTATGTTAGGATTGAACCAAGGTATCAAGAAATTTTAAGCAAGGACATAGTAGAAGCTACAAAAGATGGTATCAAGGTTAGAGTTATTGCAGGGGAAGCTCTTGGAATAAAGTCACCAATTTACACAAGGACACCAACAATGTATTTGGACTTCACTCTTAAACCTGGAGCACACTTACAACAACTTGTACCTAAATCTTGGAATGCTTTTGTGTACATATTGGAAGGAGAGGGTATTTTCGGAAACAAAAAATCTCATCCTACAACCTCTCACCATATTCTCCTTCTAGGGTTTGGGGATGGTCTAGAGGCATGGAATAAATCTTCCAAGGTACTTAGATTCATTTTGGTTGGAGGTGAACCATTAGGTGAACCAGTGGTACAATTTGGACCGTTTGTGATGAATACTCAAGAAGAGATTGACCAAACTGTTGATGATTTTGAAAATTATACCAATGGTTTTGAGAAAGCAAAACATTGGAGTTCTAGTGCAGTTGGTTTAGATTTTTGACATCATTTATTGTCACATTTGTATGGTGGATTTGCAGGAAAAAAAGGCAAGGGAGAAATAAATATCCCCACTCCTTGTAATTTTTTATGAAAAACGCAATCTATGAATAGTATTTTATTATTATTTTTTTTGGTACAAAGTATTTTACTACTCCCTCCGTCCCTGCTTTTTTCACATTTCTTAAGAAAAGTTGTTAGTGTAATTAATGTTCTATTTTGTGTGTTAATATTACCAAATTGTCCTTTGTTTGTATATGTATAATTTGACATTACATATTTCAAGACAAGTTAGTAGTATTAATTAGGGGTATGTTTAGGAAAAAAAATAATAAATGCATCTAGTAAATTGAAAATGAATTTACATTTAGGGAAAAAAATAAAATCAAATGGATGCTTAGATATAGGAACGGAGGGAGCTACAATTTTTGGTTTTTTTCCTTTCTTCCTCTCTCTCTTCTCTCCTTCTCAAACGGTAGCCTTCACCCCTTCTTCTTTTCAGAGGGGTGATTTATGGTCTATTTTGACCCAAAAATCACCCCTCCAGATTGTTTTTCTTTCTATCCTAATTAAATAAGCGATTTCACAGTTTTCTTTCGTTTGTTTTTGTGATTCCGTCGTCTCTGAACGACTCTGTTTGTTTTGATTTCCCGTCTTTGTGCGGTGTGTTTTTGATTTCCCGTCTTAGTGCGGTGTTTATTTGATTCAGGTTGAAAGATTAGCTTTGAGCAAGTGCAGATCCGATCAATGACAATGACTTTGGCGTCGTCAACGTTGCAGATTCGGAGACATGAGTATTTCGGTGACATGAATATAGTCATATTTGTAGGCATATGTACTTTGCCGTTTTATGTTGTTAACATGGATGTTGTGAGTTTGTTCACAGATTCATCCTTTTTGTTTTTAGCGAATTTGGATTTGTATTGTATCGATGTACTCTATCAATTTAAATGAATGAATATTTTTTATTTTTTTTTATCAAAAAAAATATAGGGACGGAGGGAGTATATAACAGGTGGATAGACTAACTTATTATTACAAATAAATATCCCCATTTTGAGCCACTCTTTTTAGAGACATAGAACACATCAAAATCACACTCTCCCCTTTTTACAAGATCTTCTAACAAAAAATCATGGGTATTAAAAAAGGTAATTGGAGCAATAATTTTGTTAAAAATGTGTGAGTTTTATTAAATTATAGCATTTGCATATACAATTTTAACTTTTCACATTTTAAGATAAATTTGTAGCTTTTTTTTAAAGATAAATTTGAAGTATTAATAGAGGATTTATTTGAAAAAAGAATAATAAATGTATCTAAATATTTGTAAAGGGTTTTATATTTAGAAGCACAATTTTATATATTTTTTTGTAAAGGATCCTATGATTAGGAGACATAGGCTGTATTTAAATGAAGGGGAAAACAACAAAATCACATTATGCAGCTTATATATTGACAACGGGTAGCACTTAGATAACATTGTGGTTGGTGACATTGTGACATTTGTCAACCACAATGTCAGTCAAGTATTATCCATTGACGACCACACCAATTATCTTTTGGTGCGATCATATCTTATCTTATTAAAAACAAAAAAATCCAAAACGAGCACCAAATTATTTGTCAACAACGAGTCAACATGCCACGTAGATTTGTACCCGACTTTGCTAATACAATGAGCCAAAGGATCGGTCAAAATTTTAACTTTGTTCTCACCACCAACACAAAAAAGCATGTTATCCTTTCCTTGTCTTGGATTAGCCTTTGCTTAGTTTTTGTTGTTTTTTATACTAAGAATGTGAAATATCACAGTTGCTGCTTCTTCTGGATTTCCTGATCATCCACATAGAGGTTTGTCGTGTTGGATTTTATGACTTTCTAATTTATTGCCATGTTTTGTCACTTTTTTTAAGCAATTTATATTTAGGCACAAACTCAAATCAAATTTATTTAGACGCAGACACACAAATATAACAAGTTAAAAAGAGAAATTTAACTACATTCTTTAAATATATTATGCTTTGATTTTTTCATTTGTGAGTGTATTCAAATAAAATTAATTTAGTATTATGTCCAAGTAAAAATTTCTCACTTTTTTAATCATATGTTATGATCAAATACAGATAGTATTTAATGTTATAACTTGTAATACCGATATAATATTGACATATGTGATTAAATTCATTTAATTGAATTTTTAAATTATTACAGGTGTTTACTTGTTATTGTGATACCGGTGTGGTGTATATGTGATTCAAAGGTCATCATTCTCATTTCTAATGTAGCCATGTTTTAAATAGTTTTTCTTAGTATGAAAATATTCGAATTAAAGTAACTAAGGTTTAATTCTTTTTTGGAGAAAAATACTCAAAAGTCAAATCAGAACGTTAATGAAAATTGGCCGCATGATTAGATGATGACATGCTTTCTACGTCACTAAAGATCATATTATTATTTGTTTCGAGGATCTTTTGGGATAATGCTCTCCAGGGTAATATCATTGAGACAAAAAGGAAATTATACTCTTTACAAAGAAAAAGACAAATACATTTTAGAATATTTTGAGTTCATATATTCCTCCCTCACTTTCACATGTGACTTTATTTCATGATTTACCATATCCTAGAAGTGCTTTTTAAATAGAGCACCAAAAGATTCAAAAGGGTTTGAAATGGGCAGCATAAAGAATGTGCCGGTGGTGATGATGAAAATTTTATCCTATTTAGAGTCTGATACATTATAAATAGATTTAACTTTTTGAAAAGTGTCTTGTTGGAAGTACTTGTTGTCCATTTTTTTTGTTGCTGTATGCATAAAATACTTGTTACCCTTTAGGAAATTAATAAAAAATATCTACCTGGAAGTTTAAGTCAAATTGGTAAATTATTTTCTTAATTATGAAGCTAAATTGTAATGTTGTGTTATGTTAGGATTTAACCAAGATATCAAGAAATTTTAAGCAAGGACATAGTAGAAGCTATGAAAGATGGTATCATGGTTAGAGTTATTGCAGGGTAAGCTCCTGGAATAAAGTCACCGATTAATGTATTTGGACTTTACCCTTAAATGGGGCACACATGCAACAACTTGTAACTAAATCTTGGAATGCTTTTGTGTACATCTTGGAAGAAGAGCACATTTTGGGAAACAAAAACAATTTCATCCCACCATATTCTCCTTCTAAGGCCTGGAGACGGTTTAGAGGCATGGAATAAATCTTCTAAGATTCTTAGATTCATTTTGGCATGGAATAAATTATTTTCTTTTGGGATATTATTTCTGCAGATGTTATATTGGTTGTGCAAGAATTTTTTTTATCCGGAAAGCTGTTGAATAACATCAATTCCAACATATTGGTGTTAATCCCTAAAAAGCCAGGTGATGATGCTTTGCAAAATTTTCGTCCGATTGCTTTAGCTAATTTTCTTTTGGGATATTACACTCTTAATTCAGGAAAAAATAATCAAGAGATTGATCAAACTATTAATGATTTTGAGAACTATTCCAATGAATTTGAGAAAGCATGACATTGGAGGTCTGAAAGTGCAGTTGGTCTAGATTTTTTTATTTCATTTAATGTCACATTTGTATGGTGGAATTTGGAAGAAAAAAATAAGGCAAGGGAAAAATAAATATCCCCACTCCTTGTAAACATAGTAATAATTTCTCTTTTAATCCTAAGAATAACCCATACTTCAAAAGTGTAAAAAAACATTTTTAATGCAAAACTTTTTTTTTTTTACATTAACTAGTATTCCAAGGACACTAGTTAACATGCTTTTTTTTTTCATTATAAACTCAAACCCGGCATAAGCCGTTTCAAACGAAGGTTTACCCTGTCCTTGTGAGCATAACTCAGTTGATATAGACAATAGATAATATATTTAAGGTCCGGGGTTCAAACCCCGACCACCACAAAAAAAAGAAGGTTCACCCTCTTTCTTCATATGTACGGTCCACTTACTTTAAACCAAATGCATAAGGAACCTATATATCTATCACTTTCATCATGCGATGTTGGTTGTTTTCTTAGAAGTATTTTATTCAGGGAAATGTTAACGAGTGTCTCAGGACACTCTTTAAGACCTTTAAGTGGTAACTTTTTTTTGAAAATTTGTGTAATCAATACATTGAAAATTGTAATAGTTGACTTTTTTATAAATACTTTCTTCTTTTAGAATCCTTAAAGAGTATCCCAAGAACACTCGTTAATAAGACCCGTTTGTTTATACAGATGTTAATCCCCATAGGCCATAACCAACTTAAAAATTTATCACGCCTGCCTTAGATAAATTTCAAAGGTCATATCAATTACCTTTGTCACAGTGAACAAACAAAAATACATAATTTTTAGAATCATAATTCAGTTTGGAGTCTCATCAAATATTCTTCATATGTATGTTTTCATTTTCTATTTTGAAATATATGGATTGTTTGTGCATAAATCAACTACATAGTTTCACTTTAAGGTTGACAATAATGAAAAATCTTTTGAGAGCCACATAATTTCAACTTTATGTCTAACAATTTTTTCGGGTTTCAACTTAAGAATAGTTACTGGATATTTTAAATATATATTTGTTTATTGAAGTTTTATTAATCATAAGAAATAAAAAGAAAATTAACTTGAAATCTTGTGGAGGGATTAAGGGTGCTTTTGTTTTGGAACTTTTTAGAATTTTTTTATTAAAAAAACCACTTTTATCATTTTTAAGTGTTTGTTTAAGGGTGTGTTTGTTTTAACTTGCAAAATATGTTATATTAATTAAAGGTTAACATTTGTTTATAAAACAAAAATTAATATATTATTTTATAATAGTTAATTTTTTTGACCAGGCTTATGTTAAAGTTTGGTATTTTCTTTTAAAATAGTTATTCATTTTTTTTACTCCCTCAAAAATAAAATTTAAAATTTAAATTTTTTGACTAAAGTTAAAGTTTAGGGTTTTCTTTTAAAGAAAGTGAGAATATATTTTTTAAAAGATAAGTTGAAATTGAAAATTTATAAAAAAATCCATTCTCTAAATTTTTTTAACCAGAAAATAGTAGCTAGCAACAGTGGCGGAGCCAGGAAAAAAAGTTAGGGTGGGCCACTAAAATTAATCGTTGAAAAATTGTTTAAAGCCTCGCAAAATAGACCTATAATTGAATTATTTAAATTTTTCGGATGGGCCACAACACCACTTTGCGGGAATTTGGATCAACCGAAACCTAAAATCGACATAAAATTGTATAAAATCTCGCAAAATAGACCTATAATTGAATTATTTAAATTTTTGGGTGGGCCATTACACCACTTTGCAGGAATTTGAATTAACCGAAACCTAAAATCGACACAAAATTGTATAAAATTTCGCAAAATAGACCTATAATCGTTGATTTTTTAATTTTTCTGGGTGGGTCATGGCCCACCCCAACCTATGAGGGGGACCAAACCAAAACATCCTTGATAGAAAATAAACCTAAAATTAGACAAGCCTAATCTGTTTTTTTCTTTCACAAAAGGAGATCTAATGCAATCAGGGACCTCTAACCAAACAGTGCAATTGTAACATTATAGCCTACCCTAGCTAAAGTATCTGCACATTCATTTCCTTTCTTATATATATGAGTAGCCAGAAAGTTCAAACTTCTAGATAATTGTAAACAGTTCATCCATCTATTTCTTGGCTTCCAAACAACTAAGGAGGGATTCTTGAAAGCCTTTATCACTAGTTAAGAGTCCCCTTCTAGCCAAATTTCTTCCAATGATAAGTATCGACATGCTCAATTTCTCTCATTGCACCTGACAATTCAGCATGCAAAATGGGACCTCTAACCATTTTTCAATATAAAAATGATGGTCAATTTAAAAACATATATAATATAGCATAGATCAATATCATTGTAAAAAAAAAAAAAAACATCAAAATGATCATTTTTTGTCCAAAATGATCATTTAACAATGAGGAACTGAATACTATTGATTTAAAAAATATATATTCCATTTTAGCACTCCTTGTGCTGAAATTTCCAGAGTTTTGAGTCAATATATTCCATTTTACCTTAAAAAAATTGATTTAAAATTTTTGTCAAAAGAATTTGTTTAGTTAAAATAAAAAGGAATTTATTAAATAGATGGATCCTTGGTGAATATGGAGCACTAAATATGATTTTGTGAGATTGAGAAACTCAAATCTTATAGAGCGGGGACAAAATGAAAGGAGGGAAAATATACATTCGGAAAGAGGACAAGGCTTTTGTTATGGAATATTTTAAAAGAAAGTCTTACTTAGACACAAATATATAAAAAATGTTTGACATATCACATTAATAGAGAAAAATAAATGACGTTGAAGTTAATCATAACTCTGGAGTAGCCTTTGCCCATCGAAGTATTGAACAAAATCCTCAATTATATAAGGACCAACATGACCCCACCTGAGTCTATCCATCTTGCAATACCTTGCGTTGGCCATTGGCAACCCTATGTATTTTTATTTTAAGCAGAATGCAAGCAAAAGATTCATAGAAACAATACATCTATATCATAATCAAAGGTTCCATAAAAAAAAATGCAACATTCAAGTAATTGAAAAAAATATGAGTGTGTGCTAAACATTTTACATTTGTGATCAAGTAAACATTTCTCACATTCAATTTGTCTGGGAGGGCCCACAACATCCAAGCGTTTTGCTATTACTTTATGGCTGGCTGTGTTTGTTTAAGATGTTGGTATTGCAAAGCACCTCAATTTGTAGAGAAGGTCTTTTATAGTCTCAACTCTAAATAAAAAATATTTGACACACTCATATTAAATAAAAAATTAAACAAAAATAAGTTAATCATATCGATCAATATTAATTTATTTTATTCTATTTTAACTTTTTCATTTGATGTGAATGTACCCAAATGTTTTTCATATGGGGTTGTACTCAAAGATATATCCCATTTCATATTGTTATTTTTTTCGTCTAGTAATTTAGTGATTGAGCTCACACATTTTAGATATTGAGAAGTGAGAAATTTGACGTTCAAATCTCGATCTCTGCATATCATTATCCTTTCATATGTTAACTAAGAAGAAGTAGTAGCAAGCATCAAAATGTTGAGGTTTTTCACTTGTTGTTCAAATTTATGACTTTTTTTAGTTTCGGTCCTCCGGTTTATGGTTTTTTTTTAAGAGTCAAAATAGTTTTTTTTTGTGATAGAATGATTTTTATAAAAATCTTAAACAAACACTTAAAAATGACAAAATTGATTTTTTTTCCTCTAAAATAATCCAAAACAAAGTAACAAACGCGCCCTATTTTATATTTTTTTTATAAAAATCATTTTATAAAAAAGATCTATTTTGACTCTAAAATTACAAAGCTATTTGGATTAACTTTTTTTTTCAAATTTTTGTTTTTTCAATAACAAGTAGGTAATACATGAACTAGCAGTTAAAAATTATTTGTTTTGACAATAGTGATTTTCTGGGTAATAAACAAACACAAATAACTCTAGATTTTTTTTTTTAGGAAACTCCAGATTTTTTTTAACATCTACTAAAAATAATCTCTATATTTTTCTAACACAAAATTTATTTTTTAAAGGTAAAATAAACACACCTTAAATGCGGCCAATGTTTCAATCTCAGAGGTATACACATTTTAAGTCCATTCAGCTAAATAACTTACTATAAATGTAAATATAATTCAATGCACCCGCACAATGCGTGATGTCGTAAACCTAATGTGGGAGGAAAATTAGTGACCAAAAAAATAAAATCTCTCACAAATTAATTGGTCGCAAAATTTAGTGACGGAATTAGAGAGGGATTTCACGTTGTCTCTCTCTAAATTTCCCTCGCTAATTTTTGTTTTTTAGTAAACATAATATTTTTTTGGGAAACTAATCATAGCTGTCCATCAATCCTATTTCGATATTAATATCAGATATCCAGTTTTTCTTAACATAAACTAACAATATATAAAAAGGCTCGAAGTTTAACTGATAATCTAGTGAACCTCTTAAGAGATCGCTGATCCTCCTCCACTTCTTGCGAGGTTCAACTGTGTATATGCATAGATGGCGTGAGTAATAGTATATATTACAACATGTATATGGTATACAATATTAGAAGTACATTTCTTTTAAGGATAAAATCGTGTTTTGCAAAAGTGTTTCACCCTTTCTCTTTTGTTCGGTTACTTCATCTCCAACTGCCTCAAAAAAATGTCTCCGTTTATGAATTTAAGAGAACAACTACAATAGGTTCCTTAACCATCTCTAATAGTTTCATTTGGACTTGGGTTGAGTTTTCTCTATTCTATTATATTATCTCTTCATTGATTTAGGTTGATTGTTAGCATTTTAGTATATGAAAACATTAAAACTTTTTATATACTATAATGCTACCAAACAACATAAGCCAGAAAATATAATAAAACATATAGGAAACCTAACCCAATACCAAATGTAACCACCCTAAGATAGAATTAGAAACTTAGGGCAATTGTTCTCATTGATTTGTAAGGCAAATGATTAAGTTTACAAATATAGGGGCTACTAACTTACTACAATCTAAAAATATCAAGGAGTAAGTTAACAAACCTATTCTCACTTCTAACTTAACCATGACCTTGAGTTTAAAGGTTTGAGGAATTAGTCTCCGGTTGTGCAAACAAAAGATACTCATTTAAAAAAAAAAATACTCTCACTTGAAACAGTAATTTAAAAAGCTTACTTCCACTTGCTTTTTAGAAAAACTCAATTTTAATTCTATCCAATAAAATTATATTAATTATCAATTCTTTATATTAACAATTGTTTAAAGGATAAATTTGTGAATTTCATTTTATATTACCAATTCTTTATCATGCTCATATTTTCATTCAGTAGGTTATATTCCTCTTGTACGTTTACCGGATTAGTATTTTTTAAGATTTTTAAGTTTTAAATAGGTGTTTTAAGTTTTTTTAGTTTCAAATAGATCTTTTTTTTTTAAGTTGTAAATTTAATGCACCCATTAAAGTTTTAAATAGATTCTTAAAAGGGTAAGATGCATTAAATTAACAACTTAAAATGATCTATTTAATTTTTTTTTTTTATCAAACTTAAATATCAAAAGAGGTATTCGACCCAACCAATATAGCAACTTGTTAATTTTGCAGAATATTGACTAATTTTACAATAATATAATAAGCATTAAAATCCAGCATATCAAAATATTCTGCAATCACATTAAATGGTAAAACTTCCAAATCATTTAGATCAATTTCATAATATATAATGATCTTGCCTACTGAGAACTAAAACATGTTCGATAATGGAATGTACAGGTTCGAAGAATTATATATAAATTGATCTTTAAAGAAAATAACGTACCTTATACAAGGACACGCCACTAATTTTATAATTATTCAAATCAGTGAGGTCAATTAAAGAAAGTCCTTTATGATTAATGTAAAATTAGAAACTGAATCATCTCAAAATGATAAACAACGGTATAAACATAAACATAAAATAAATACAATAGAATAGAGATTGTGTTAGCTTATCTGTTCTTGAAACATGTAAACATAGCCACCAACATAACTCAATCAGCATCTATAGACATCTCAGATACGTGATGTGGAACAAAAAAGAAGATGAAAACCCATATTTTATAGGGAGAGGCTTTATAATTTATATGTAGGCTTATTCTGAGTAAACAAAAACGTGTGGCAAAGCCTGTTGGAAGGTAATACCAAGTCAATATGAGAAAATAAAATATTATTCTAGAAAACATATTTTTCTTTAAAGGATTAGTTAAAATTATGAGTACAATATATTAAAAACTTTTGAAATATATTCGAAATTTACAACAATATGATCATTGATTTTTATTCAATAAGCACACTTAAAACATATAAACTTTTGAATATTAGATGAAACTCAATGATTTACTCAAAAAAAAAAAATGAAACTCAATGATGCATAAGTTCCCTTCTGAAACATTTAACCGCCACTATGCGCGATCTCATGAGAGTTGAAGAGAGGAAAACTTGAACAAGCCTTTTGGAGGAAAAACTGTAATTTTGAGTGGAGATTTTAGACAAATCTTACCAGATATTAGAAAGGGATCTACACTTGATATCATCATGAAATCAACTATCAACTCTTATATTCTTTAGAAAAGTTGCAAGGTTTCAAAGCTTTCAAAGAATATGAGATAAAGTTGTGATGGAACAAGTCAAAGCTCAAATGTGCTAAAAGAATTTGCAAACTAGATTTTGAAGATTGGTGATGGTCACTTAGATTGATAGAAAAAGAGAGAAACTTGAAAGATTTGTATCAAATTGATAAAAAAAAAGAAAGATACAATTGAATTAATTGTTACAAATACAATCTTTGTTTTTTATTTTTGTTTGAAGACGTCAAATTAACCCAACAAAATTGACACTAGTGAGTATCGTATGTGATACTTTGAGAGAAACACACTGCAAGATCTTCCTTATATACAAACTAGCTAAATGACCTTAACAAATATTTTCACAACAACTCCAGATTGAGATGAGCCATAAAAAAAAATACAATCAAAGTGATCCTTGTATTATTATGTACAACATCATTAAAAAACGTTGCAGCTCAACAAATCCCAATAGACCACAAAACCGTATAGAAGAATCAAACTGTCAGCAAGATAGTATCAACAAACCATTCTAAAACAAAGCAGTACCAATGGTATGCAAATCCATTGAACCACTCATAAACTAGAAAGGTCAACAACAATTGTAGAACCTTGTGCGACAAAAACTCAAATAATCCCTTCAACATAGTATAGGTATAAGCAATGCTCCACCAAACTAAATCCAAACGATTTCCAATGTCTGGCAAAAAAATTAATCAAAGCAATAAGGTGAAATGCTTAGCCATTAAACGAAAGCCATAAATCAAGGCTTAACCCTTAACATAAGATAACATCAATAAAGTTAAAAGCCAACAAAGCGCATAAGGCTTAACCACCATAAGGTATAATAAGACAAAAATAATGAATGTCAGAAGGTCTTGATGGCTAAAAAAATGAAGCAACAATACTCAAGTTGTGCTAAAACTTACTTAGCACATCAAAGGGCCAACAATTCATACCAGCAAAAAAGAAAAAGTAACATGGTTGACGGCTAGAGAGCAAAGCAACAAGATTTAATGCGTAAGTAAAAAAAAACCATGCAGTTTAACTCCAAAAAAAACCAACACCAAGTTAGCTTGACAATAAAGAGTCAACACGCCACATAGATTTCTATCCGACTTTGCCAATACAATAAACCAAAGGATCAAATTACTCCAGCAAGTAAAAGTCGAAATTATGGTGCAAACAATCAAATTACCACCAACACATAAAAACATTAATACATATGTACCTCTTTTGTTTGGGATCATATTATAATAACAAGATGAAGGATTCGGTTAATACTAAAAAAAAACTTTTACTTGCTGGTAATTTGAGTTTAAAATGGGACCCACACAAGTAGGCACTGAGATTGGTCTCTTAGGATTAATCGGTCTTTAGATCGGATAGCAAGTTTTAAAAAAAATAATACTAAAAAACTCTCTAAATGTATTTATTTACTCCATTTTTAAAGTTGTTTTAAATTGGTAGGCCATTTTTAGCCCATTTGCACTATTGCTTCATACACTTCCCACTCTGCCTATTTATTCAATAACAAAGCGCAAAATATAGTAAAATACAAATAAAACTTAAATAAAGATATAACATTATTAATCAAATTGGTAATAGAAAATACTATAAAATATAGTGTTATCGGTTCATGATTCATTTTTAGTCTTTTCCTGCAACAAAATTGGATCATGAATAATCATTGTTGCTTGTAGTAAAAAAGAAGACTATTCTTTGTGGCCCCACATAATTATTTTTCACTTCAATTCCATTTAAATTTCTTGAATTTTTATCCAAGTTTGTGTCGTTCATTCCATTCCTATAATAACGATTCATGCTTCTTTCCCTACCATAATCTCCCCCTTCATTCTCGAGTCCTCATAACCATCCATATTATCCAAATTTAAATTCTTCTCTCTCCCAAAATCTGCATCATTAATATACCATTGTAGGCATACCATCCTCAACCACCTCCACAGATGCCTCAATCAAATTTTTTACATTAATCTTCTCATGATTATTAGCAAACTGAGGACTCCTACCATCTTGATATGTATATCCAATTCTGCTATTGGAATTTGCATATTGTTTACAATTCATTGCTCCACTATCTTCTTCCCCAACAACCAACTTTTCTTCTAAAAGTTGCACCGTCAATATTCACATTACTCACATGATTCACCAAACTATTGATTTTTGCAGCACTGAAATTCTAGCAACATTCATTGTCCTCTTCTTCAGAGTACCTTCATATGCACTTATGTATGTCCCAATACTTACACAACAATGACTACTTATTTATGTATAAGGCCCAAGACCACTAACAATTACTATTGCATTGTTTGGTTACACGTTTGAGTCACTTTCTTCGCATTCCAATACTTTGCTACCTTGATAATTGTGAAGCTTGAAATAGCACCGTGGGAGGCAAATTCAATGTGGTAACAAACACACGCTATATAACCTTCTTTTCACGGAGTGGTTGCCGCATTGTCCTCAATATGTAGCGAAAGGTATTTCTAGTTTATCTAATCAATTTTAATTCCCCAATAGTTCAATCATCACTACTATTGGTTTTACCGGTCTAAAACCTCAATTTCAAATCAATACTAGATTTTGGAGTTAAATAATTCTCGGTTTCTATATTTGGAGCTCCACCTTTTTTACTATAAAGCTACTTACATTTTATCTTTTAATAACACTTACAATACTTCTCCCATTTGAATTTGCTTGTAAGATTTTTTGTTTGTTTATGAGAGAACAGTGGCGAGACATAAGAACATAGAAAATGAAAATATGATTAGTGACTTGACCGATGATGTTCTCATTCACATGTTTCATCAAGAAACTATAACTGTTGCGGATAAGGTTTCTCATTTTTTTTTTATCACTTTGAATATGTCATCACAAACTCACACTTCTACTGCTGAATTTGGCTTACCCGATATTTTTTGCGGTTGCTGTTGACACACATTCAAAAGGTTCCTCCACCATTTTGTTTTATACTAACAACTAATGGACATCTCTTGTGACAATCTTAACTATTTGATGAGATGTTTATAAATATCAGGAGTGGATGACACAATATATTGTTGGTAGGAAATTCAATCCTCCCTTAACCTCTTTTATGGTCGTTCTCAATGCTACTACTTTTATGTCTTTGAGAAAATCATAGACATCGAAAATAGTAGCATTGAAAACGGCAGCAGACGACTTGAACATTGTTTTACTCAGGTATACTTAAAAAAGGTTAAGAGATGATTGATATTCCACCCAACAATATATTGTTTCTCCACTCTTGAAATTTATAAACTGATCATAATAGTTACACCTGTCAGAGGAGCTGCCCATGAGTTGTTTGTATAAATCAAAATGATGGAGGGATCTTTCGAGTATCGAAGACAACCGTAAGAAAAGTTTACACATAAGCCAGATTTGGCAGCAGAAGAATGAATTTGTGATGGTATATTAGGAGTGATAATCAATCATAAGTACAATTGGTTCTATATGTGGGTCTAAAACCCCAACTTGAAATTAATAGTAGATTTTGGAGTTAAATAATTCTATGGTTCTATGATTAAATTATTCTAACTATCTACATTCATAGCTCCACCTACTCTAATGTAAAGGTACTTTGATTTCATATGTTAGGGAAATGTTAACTTATGGCCTTGGGGCATATGTTAATAACACTTTACAATACCTCTGCCATTTTCATTTCTTTTAGAATTCTTTGTTTTGTTTGTATCTCAGAAAACAATGGAGACACAAAGGCAACAAAAGGACAACCAAAATGAAGACATCATGGATGATTTATCTGATTGTCTTCTCTTTTAGATACTGTCCTTTTTTAACGTTATTGAGACCTTTAAAATTGCATTTTGTCCAAAATATGGATCATTTTTTGGAAGACATTTCCCACTCTTACATGGATCAAATTATTTAGTATTTAACGCTTTTCTTCTTGCTTCTTTTCTTGTTTATCACTTCAACGTCACTTAATCTTTCTAGTTGCAATATAATGTTTTGCTTTGGCGGGACACAAATATTTCCAATTTTTTGTATTTTCCAGTATTAATCACTCCGTCTCTAAAGTAAGTTGCCTTTTGTCATTGTGATAATGGTTGTGTCGAGCCCTTTTCCACATTTAACATGTTGAATAGTTTGATCATTGACCGTTGTGTAGTTCTCCATGCACAAAACCTTTACATATCATCCAAGCTTGTCAATTTGAGTATATGCAAGTTGTATGTATGACTCTGATCCTAAGAATTATATAGGAACCTTTTCCGGAATCGATTTATATGTTCCAAGTCTTCATACCTTTGCTTTTACTGGTGGTGAATATATTCAAAAACTTTTTGGGAGCAAGAGCGTTCTCTCTTCTTTCAAACATTTCAAACATGTAAATATGCATCGATTTTATCATTGACCGTCTCTTCAAATTAATGCTGATTTTTAGATTGTATTTTAGAATTTTATGAAAAATATGACTTTCTATTGATCCTAATATATACTTCCATGACCGCTTAATTAAGTTCTTTTCTTCTTTCGTGATTCATTAAAGGTTGATATCCCTTCCTTGTGTAACTCAAAGTCACTGAAAATAGAAATGTATCCACCTTCATTTGCACCATAGGAAATGGTGGAATTTTTGAATCAAAACTCACCCTCAGCAAATGTTTCCATCATAATGTTATTATAAGGTAAAAGGTGCATTAATTCATCAACATTTTAAAAACATTTTGTTTGGTTTAATAATCTTATTTTTACATCTCTCTCTATAGGGTATGCATACAAGGTTAGGCTATATATAGCCAAGTCATTGTGAAATAATACTAAGAGTGTTTTTACCAACTTATCAATTGGTATCAGGAGCTTAGAAATGCCCTGATTTGTCTCTCACTTCAAAAGAAAAAACGTAGTTTTGTTTGAAGAGAGAAAGGGAGAGAAACAAAGTTAGTTACAATGGTTCAGAGTTAGTTACGGTGGTTCTTAAAAACAGTTACGGTGGTTTTGATCCTTCTTCATCTTCAACCTTGCAACAATGACGAAATCTTCTTCGTTTCTTCAACCTGCAATACCAAAGTTCGATGGCTTCTACGATCACTGGTCCATGTTAATGGAAAACCTCCTTCGTTCCAAAGAATATTGGAATCTGATTGAACATGGAATCACAACTGCACCTGCAAATGCAACATCGGAGCAGAGAAAGCTTGCAGATGAAAGCAAGCTCCGTGACCTGAAAGCGAAGAACTACCTCTTCCAATCCATAGACAGATCAATTATGGAGACTATTCTGGTTCGTGACACTGCAAAAGACAAATGGGATTCCATGCGCAGGAAGTGTCAAGGTTCAACGAAGGTAAAACGTGCTCAATTGCAAACTCTACGCAGAGAATTTGAAGTTCTTGCTATGAAAAAAGGTGAAACAGTGAATGAATATATCTCAAGAACTCTTGCAATTGCTAACCGTATGACTGCACATGGTGAAAGATTAGAGCAAACCGTAATTGTAGAGAAAGTGTTAAGAACCATGACCTCAAGATTCAATTACGTTGTATGTTCAATTGAAGAATCAAACGATGTTACAACACTCACCATTTATGAGTTGCAGATCAATCTTCTTGTTCATGAACAAAGAATGCAATATCAGCTTGTTAAAGAGGAAGAACAAGCATTGAAGGTCTTTGGAAGAGGTAATGGGCGTGGAAGAGGTGCAAGAACTAGATCCAGAGGTCGTGGAAGAGGAAGACAAGGGAAAGAATATGTTGAATGCTTCAAGTGTCACAAACTGGGTCATTATCAGAGTGAATGTCCCAGTTAGGGAGAAAATGATGCAAATTATGCAGCATTTGATGATAGTGAAGAAATGCTTCTCATGGCACAACATCAGAATCCAGTTCAGGCCAAAGATGAGGTATGGTTTCTGGATTCAGGGTGTAGTAATCATATGGTAGGGTCTAAAGAATGGTTGTTTAATTTTGATGATAGCTTTAGATCCTCAGTGAAGTTGGGAAATGATTCAAAGATGCATGTTATGGGAAGGGGTAACCTGAAATTGCTCATTGGAGGAATTGTTCAGGTGATATCAGATGTGCATTATTTGCCAGGCTTGAGTAATAATCTTCTAAGTATAGGTCAGCTTCAACAAAAGAATCTCACTATTGTGTTTCAAAAGGACTCTTGTAAAATGTTCCATGAAGAAAAGGGCTTGATAATGTCTACACAGATGTCCTCTAATAGAATGTACATCATATATGCACCTGTCATTGTTCCTATGTGTTTGAAGACATCAAGCATGAATGAAACCAAGTTGTGGCATGATTGATATGGACACTTGAGCTATAAAGGTTTGAATACATTAATAAAGAAAGAAATGGTGAGAGATTTGCATGTGTTGAAGGAAGAAACTGATGTGTGCTCTGATTGTATGATGGGGGAGGCATCATAGAGAATCAATCCCCAAGAAAGCCAAGTGGAGAGCCTCAAAGAAGCTTGAGCTGATTCAGAGTGATGTGTGTGGACCTATCAACCCACAATAAAATGGTGGAAATAGGTATTTTATTACATTCACAGATGATTTTAGTAGAAAAACATGGGTTTACTTTCTGCATGATAAAGCCAGTGTTTTTGAAGTGTTTAAGAAGTTTAAAGCATTTGTTGAGGGTGAATCTGGATGTAGAATTCAATGTTTAAGAACTGATAGAGGAGGAGAGTTTACTTCCAATGAGTTTAACAACTTCTGTAGCAATCAAGGTATCAAGAGACAGCTAACAACTGCTTACACACCTCAGCAAAATGGTGTCTCAGAGAGAAAGAACAGGACATTGATGAATATAGTAAGGTGTTTGCTTAATGGAAGAAGTGTTCCAAAAATGTTTTGGCCTGAAGCAGTCAAATGGGCAAGCTATGTGATGAACAAAAGTCCAACTCTATCAGTCAAAAACATTACTCCAGAAGAAGCATGGAGTGATATCAAACCCACAGTAAAACACTTTAGAGTGTTTGGTTGCTTAGCATTTGTTCATGTTCCAGATGTGAATAGAAAGAAGCTGGATAGTAGAAGCACAAAATGTGTCTTGCTTGGTGTCAGTGAAGAATCCAAAGCCTATAAACTCTATGATGCAGTTTCAAAGAGAATCATTATTAGTAGAGATGTGGTATTTGAAGAATCAAAGGGCTAGGAGTGGGATGAGAAAATCACAACTGGAATGGTAGAAATGGAAGACAGCTATGAAAATGGTGATGATAGCAATAATGAAGTCACTAGTGATGAAGAAAATGTGAATGATACTGAAGATCAGTGAATCATCAAATAATGATAACACAGATGAGGAAGATTCTGAAAATGAAAACAATAATCAACCAGATAACAGAAGAACAAGAAATAAACCAAGTTATCTGCATGATTATATTACTGGTCAAGAGCTAGATGAACAAATAGAACAACATAATCTAGCTGTGTTTAGCACTAATAGTGACCCTGTCACTTATGAAGAAGCTGTAAAGCATGAAGAGTGGAGAAATGCAATGGATCAAGAAATTGAATCCATTGAGAGGAACAATACATGGGATCTTACTAGCTTACCTTCTGGAGCCAAGAAAATTGGTGTGAAATGGGTCTATAAAACCAAATTGAATGAGAAAGGGAAGGTAGAAAAATATAAAGCTAGACTGGTAGCTAAAGGGTACTCTCAGCAGCATGGAATAGACTATAATGATGTCTATGTACCAGTTGCAAGGTGGGACACAATTAGAAGCATCTTGTCAATTGTTGCTTGCAACAGTTGGAATGTATATCAACTAGATGTGAAGAGTGCCTTCCTGCATGCTGAGCTAACTGAATGTGTATGTAGAGCAGCCTGCAGGGTATCAAAAAGAAGGAAATGACAAAGTATACAAGCTGAAGAAGGCATTATATGGCTTGAAACAAGCTCCAAGAGCTTGGTATAGTAAAATTGAGGCCTACTTCTGTTAAGAAAAATTTGATAAGTGTCCTCATGAGCATACCCTATTTGTGAAGCATATTAAAGGGAAAACTCTGATTGTCAGCTTATATGTAGATGATTTGATCTACACTGGAAACTGTGAAGAGTTATTTGAGGAGTTTAAATGCTCTATGAAGAAGAATTTTTCTATGACAAATCTGGGAAAGATGAAATACTTCCTTGGAGTAGAAGTAATTCAAAATGCAAAAGGTATATTCATACATCAACAGAAATATGCAAAAGAAGTTTTGTCTAAGTTTGGCATGGAAGACTGTAATTTGGTATGCAATCCAATTGTGCCAGGAAGCAAGCTTACAAAAAATGAAGGAGGAAAATGTGTTGATGTAACCAACTTTAAGCAAATAATAGGGAGCTTAATGTATCTTCTTGCAACAAGACCTGATCTAGCTTACTCAGTATTCTCAATAGCTAGATTTATGGAGAAACCAACTGAGATGATCAAGCAGCTGTGAAACGTATTCTTAGGTATCTTAAAGGTAATATCACTCTTGGAATATTGTATGAGAAGGAGAAGATGAACTACAGACTTGAAGGATGGACTGATTCAGATTATGCTGGGGACTTAGATGACAGAAAGAGCACTTCAGGTTATGTGTTCAAGCTGGGAACTGGAGCTTTGTCTTGGTCATCCAAAAAGCAACCTATTGTTACCTTATATACTACTGAAGCTGAGTTTGTAGCAGCCTCATCATGTGCCTGTCAAGCTATATGGCTGAGAAGAGTTCTTCATCACCTTGGTCAGACACATGAAGAATGCACAAAGCTTTTCTGTGACAACAGTTCATCTATTAAGCTCTCCAAAAATCCAATTATGCATGGAAGATGCAAACACATTGATGTCAGATTTCATTTCCTGAGGGATCTCACAAAAGATGGAGTAGTAGAACTGGTTCACCACAAGACTGAAGATCAAATTGCAGACATCTTTACCAAGCCTTTGAAGTTGGACAGCTTTTGCAAATTGAGAGCAGGACTTGGAATATGTGAATTTGACAGTCTAGATTACTAATGTGTGTATGACTGAATTGTATTTGCTGTTGTTTCTCTTTTGTTTGTCTTAATCTGTATTTTTTCTAGTAAATTCAGATTAGGGGAGTGTATTGTAGGGTATGCATACAAGGTTACTTGATATGCAAGTCATGTATAAGGTTTCTATTTTCTACACTATCTCTAGTTATAATAACTTGCTTTGAGTGGATAAATTACAAAACCCTTATTTAGAGAAACAAATATGTGTGTACAATGTATGCATGTTGATGTGTGCATCTTGAATCACATGTACAACTAGTGTGAATTAACTTCTAGCTTCACAGCTGATATAAATCTTAGCTACTTACTTTAGTTACTAGCTTATACATCTTGAATCACATATCAGACCACTTTGTATTAGCATTTAGTTCACAGTAGCATTCGTGATACTAATTTACACAAGAAGACCTATAAGTTTATAGGTATTTATGAATAAACTAAATAAGAGAGACTATAAAAAAATAGGTGAGGTGAAGATTTTAATCACTGACTTACTATTTGCGCTTTAATTGCAGGTTATGCTTCCTTATATAAGTTTATTTGTGACTCCAACCAACTTCTTTATTAGAAAATTATTAATTAACAACATTATTTTCTATTTTTGGAGGAAACATCATTCTCTATTTTTTTTGCTAATTAATTAACCATTAAAATTCCAGTCACTAAAAAGAAGTTGAAATAGAATTCCAAACATGAGTTTGAGTGTTCACAATATTTGGAAGAGAAAAAAAAAACGCAAGCTTTTGAACCAAAACCAGATCTCAAATTATTTCATACCTATGAAATAATAGTCTTTCACTACAACATTTTGGCCCTACGACAACGCCTAAATTTTGGAAGGTAAAAAAACCGTCTTGGTAGAGTCCCATGAACAACGATTTTCTGATTTGGTTGTAATAGGGTATAATATTTTTTCAATTTATTCGTAACAACTAGAAAGCGTTGTGGTATAAGAAACGAGAACGGATTTTTCTTTGTTATTTTCGTCAACACGTATTAACCGTTATGGTATAATTTTTATTTATTTTTAATAAAAGTAGGAGTAACTACTTTGTTAAATACCATTCTTAAAAACTGTAACAAAAAAATCTTAATATAACAAACAAAAAAATATACCATTCTAAAAAACAAATAACTAGTGCTATTTTTGGTGAAAGATAATTTTCCTCAAAAAATACCCAACAACCCTCTAGACAAAAAAAAAATTTCCTCTTAAGGGTCCGTTTGGTTCGAGAATTAGGAGGGGAGGGGAGGGGAGGGAAGGGGAGGGATTTTAACGGAGGGGAGGGGAGGG
>Ga0228711_1001211_pt1 | contig 37181 bp, 17 predicted proteins | sample MedpolnodulmetaG_2_FD_177996 | JGI IMG/M metagenome (GOLD analysis project Ga0228711, IMG submission 177996) | Root nodule microbial communities from Medicago polymorpha collected in Santa Monica, California, United States - brown nodules | ecosystem: Host-associated > Plants > Roots > Nodule... | reverse complement strand
TTTGATTATGGATCCTGCACACTTGAACAAATTGTTTAGCATATCCAATTGATTATTTTTAATACCTTGTTATTGTCAAAACTCAATAGGTGACTTGTGAAACACCCTTGTTCCAACAAAGATAACATATTAAATTTATTGGAAAGATAAAGTGAGTGCAAAAAAATAGGAATTTATTTGTGGATTAAAATGAGTGTATAATAGAAAGAAAATGTGCAAAAATACACATCGTTATTTTGTGTTAATTTTCTAAAAAGACACTTAAAAAGGAACAGAGGAGTATATGGTAAACACTTGTTTGACCCTCTGGACATGACATATGGATCGTAACTTGTAAGAGCAGTGGAAATCAATTAATAATCAGTAAGTTTATGTGAAACTTCTGGCTTATAAAATTATGTGAGGCAAAAAGCAAAATTGGATTGCATTTTTCCTGAATTTTTTATGAATAGCTGTTGGGTCTTTGGTTTTTGGTGATGAAGATATGAGTTTATTAATGAACTTATTTTTGTTATGAATTTGCTGGGTTTTTGAATTTTTTATGTAAAAAAGGATAATAGTGTTCATATTTAAAAAGACAAAGGATTAAAATGGAAAAAAAATAAGATAAAGGACCAAAATGTTACTTAAAATTAAGTTAAAGGATTAATGTAATTTTGCCTAAAACATTATATTTAAGCAATCGAAAATTATTGTAATCGATTTTATTTAACAATTCCTTTTCCGTCGATATTAAAACAAATTCATTCAATTTTTGTTAACACATTGTTGAACTTATATAAGACATTATCGACTTTAATTTTGAAGGAAAAAAAATGCAGACACAACAATTATATGAATTGTTAACATTATAAGCAATGTATGCATTTGGAAAAAAAAATCAAGTTTTTTATACAATTAAGTATATCAATTGGTGTATCATTTTCCACTTGTATTATTTCTCTTATTTGGTTCTATAAATAAATATGAGGTATTTGATACAATAGGAAGAGAAAAAAAACTTGTAGTGGAGAATGAGACGATGCAAGTAGTGGTTTTGTTTTTGTGAAAATTCTTGGGAAAATTATGTGAAGTACATTGGAATTTTAGGGGAAATCTTGGTTATTAGAAGTAGATGTTGAAATAAATGTTATTACTTCATTGACACGATTTTATGACCTCCACCAAAGTTTTAAATACTGGTCGCGATTAAAGTCACGGTCGCGTATAGGATTTCGCAATTTCAGCTGTTACGGATATTGCATTACGAATTGCGGTTGTCGGGTGTGAATTAATCACAGTATTGCACAACTCTTAAATAGTGATAGTAACATAAATAGCTTAAACTATAGATAGATTTAGAGTTTTATACTAGATTAAGAGATAACATTGTGTAATTAGACTTAAATGCTTTTTTGGTCTCTTAAGTATTTAATTGGTATCGCTCTGGTCCCTTAACTAAAAAAAAGACCGTTTGAGTACTTTAAGTTTTTTTAGTCTCGTTTTGGTCCCTTCTGTTGGGTTTCCGTTAGGTTTAATAAAAAAACGTTAAGTGTGGACACGTGTCACCTTGTCATGGCTCTAAGATTTTTTTTTTACAAAAAAAATAATAAAAATAAATAAATAATAATATTTTTTAATATATATAAGTTCTTTAAAAAAATTTCCAGAACCATTGACAAGGTGACACGTGTTAATTCTGGGACACGTGTCACTTTGTCATTGGCTTTGAGATTTTTTTTAAAAAATATTATTTTTTTTGTAAAAATATATCTCAAAGCCAATGACAAGACGACACGTGTCTAAGAGTTAACTTTTTTTAAAACCCTAACGGAAAGTACCAAAACGAGACCAAAAAAAACTTAAAGTACTCAAACGGTCTTTTTTTTAGTTAAGGGACCAAAGCGATATCAATTAAATACTTAAAGGACCAAAAGAGCATTTAAACATGTAATTTATGATAAAATTTGTACTAAAAATATGATTCTTATTTATCTCAATTGAAAAAATATCTAGATTTCATGTCTATTGTCATGAATGACATTTTTAACGGCTGCAATGGTGTTTCATCTCGACTGTAACGCCGTTTTATCATGATTTTTGTTCACTCGATTAAAACGATAAAAAACAGTAATAGTAGCTACCTATACTTTTTTGTTTTGTCGCAACTTTTTTCTTGATAACCAGCCGTTTTTTAAAACCTTGACCTCCATGCCCTTGAGATGCTTTACTTTTCAATGCTTTCAATTAACACCTACCTAAGAAGAGTTTAAGTGGACTATAGAGTATCCATTGGAGAAAGGGAAACCTGCAGTTACTTAGGACAATACCATCACGTGAAAGGCTGCTTGCTTCTTGGATTTTTGCCTTGGCCACCATCTTGTTTTTTGTTTAATTTATCTTTTGGACTAATATACTTCGGTCAAAGCTCTTCTGTTTTAGGCTTTGGATGTTTTGGCTTTCTTTTAGTTGCTTCATGCTTTTGTTTCATTTAAGGAGAGGGATTCGCATATCTTTGATAATTCTCATTGTCTCTCCCATGCATTAGTGTTTATTTGTAATCAGGGTGTAATATTTAGGCCAATACTTCAAAGTTTTATTTATACCTGATTTGTGATTTAAACCATTTTTTTGTTTATACTGTTATTATATTGAAATCTCATCTCATTCGACAAAAAAGGACAATACCACAAAGTACCAAAAATTGCTCGAGTGTTAAAAGTACATAATGATAATGATGATCGGGAGATATGATGCATGGTGATAAAAAAAAAAAGGTACATGTGGGTTTTCAAGGAGTTTAACTTGACGGCAAAAGAAGATTAAGGTAAGGATATATTGGGATCTAGATTTGCTGCTGTAGCAAATTCACACAGTTTGCCGCAGTAGCAAATCTCAGCTATCAATCCATGATCTGACGGTTCTAATTCATAGCACGAATTTCAATAATTTCACATAATGTCAGATCTTGTCCGTTCACTTCAAATCAGACGGTGTAAAACAGCTATAGCCAACTGCGTGTAATATTTGCAGCAGGAAATCCTCATCCGATATATTGGCGGTTATTAACAATGGACTATTTTTTTATTTTTTTCTCAATTAGTTTAGTGGTTAGAATTTACCTTTTTTAAAGCGAACAAGTGGGGTGTCCGGGATTCGAATTCCAGCCCTGCATATAACAATGCATGTCTCTATCAACTGAGTTATGTTCACGGGGACTATCAATGGATGATTTTATTCCCGAGTACATATTAACTCATATATCATGCAAAAATTGATGTATTCCTAACTTATAAGTATATGTAGAGCTGTCAAAACGGGCTACCCGACCCGCGTCGGGCCGGCCCATGACGGGCTCGGGCTTTGGCGGGTCGAGGCCAAAAAGGCCCGGAAGATAAACGGGCTTAAAAATATTTGTCCAAGCCCGGCCCTTTGCGGGCTACGGGCTTTCGGGCTAACCCGGTTACTTAAAGCTTTTAATTAAAAAATACCAATCAATGCTAAACTTCCCAAATTACCAATGTTAATTTATCATGTGCCAAATATTACATATTAAATTAGACATTGTCAACAAATTACATAAAATTACAGCTTCAAAAGAACGAAATTACAGCAACATTAACTGAAAAAACCAGAAAACAATTTCAGTAGTTGCACAACATACATAAATTGATGAGAATCTGCTTGCATACCCCTGCGTGGGTATTGTAAAAGAGAATCCAATGCTAACCAATAAGATCCTCAATACATGCTAAATTGATTAATTGGAAGCTCCAAAAATTTATATGTTGGTGAGAATAAAATTAGTTAATAGTAGGCTGAAAGAATCATATAACAGTGCTGTACTATTAGTCTATTACGTCCAAGAAAATAATATCAAATAACAGGATTCTTGTCACCTTACATGAGAAATAGTTTAGTTTCTAGTATATAATATATTGTATACCATACACATAACAAAACAGAATTCAGGATTACTGTATAATATCATATATTAAAAAATAATTATAAATAAACGGGCTACCCGCGGCCTGTTCGGGCTAGCCCGCGACGGGCTCGGGCTAAAAAGGTCCGATTTTAAACGGGCCTAAGTTTTTATGTCCAAGCCCGGCATTTTTCGAGCTTTTATGGCCCGACCCATTTTGACAGCTCTAAGTATATGGGAGAGAATACAACATACGTCGTTCTTGTTGATGTGTATTATTCTTTTCATTTCATATTACTAGTATATTTTGGACATTTTACATACATTAAAAAATGTAATTAATTGTGCATAGAAAAGAAACATTATGAGTTGTTTTACAAAATTGTCCTTAATAAATATTATTGAAAAAATAAATTAAAGAATTAAAAGAAAATGGAGTAATAAATAGGTAATGGTACAATAAGAAAAGTAATATTAATGTTTCATTGGTATTATAAAGAGACTTATAATATGGGACAATTTTTTCTAAAGCAACTTATAATTTGAGAGAGAAATAATACTTCATATAAAGATCTTTTTATAATGTGCAAATTTACACATGTTAAAAAGTTTAAAATAGTAAGTTTGTATTAGAACTTGTGTATCTTATATTAAATATATAATGTTTTAATAAATAATTGTTGCTTTTAATATAAAAAATGATATGTTTAGTTTTTAACATGTGCGATATTGCATGTGTTAGACAACCCTTTTTTATAGAAAAGACAAGAGAAAATATATGACAAAACTATAAAAATGCTAACATATCTCGTAAGAATACATGTTAAAGAATTCAATGTGTGAGTTATGTCGTGAAAATTGTGTCAATTTTTTTAGAAAAATTTACAAATTATATCAAATTTAAAAATTACTTTTTCACAATAAATGTTTTTTATTTGTAAAATCCTTAATATGTCCATGTTTGCATAACCAGATTATTATATCTAACCAAAGAAATCCAAGAAAAAATCAATTGATGTTGGTCTTTCTTTTTTGTCAAACTTCATTATTTTCCAAGAAAATTAACAGTGTTTGACTCTATATAATATACCCATGTGCAGTACTAACAAATTCAACCGTAGACCTTTTGACCCAAAAACCTTTCTATCTAGAGACGGGGATTATGTTATGGTCTCGTCGTCGTCTCCAGAGGAAGGGGTTGGCCATTATTCAATGCGCACGAACTGTAAGATTTGACCAAACAACTCAAAATAAACTTGACCCCTCATTCAATTTCATAACTGCTATCAGCCTTATATTTTGGCCACCCATGTGCAAATTAAATTAGACCAAGTTACACTCTCGAAATTAGCTGACATATCTTTTCAAAAGGGAACAGCTTCTATTATTTTGTCAAAACAGAAATAAGGTAGATACTGTTGTACGGATTGCGATTGACACTCATACAATATAGAAAATAATACAAGACTTGTACAAACGAAGAAGATAATTTTGTCCAAAAGAGGAAAATATAATGGGAAACTATATTATCCATGCATATTATTTATAATAGAAAAACGTTATTTTAACATACAAATATTCCAACAAGCCCGTCCTAGTTTTCCCTCTCTAGGTTTTCTCTTCCGAATTTTTTATTGAGGCTGGTTTTGGGTCAATTCTTGATCTGAAATCACCGATCTTCATCCTTTTATCTATACTTCAATCTAAACATGTGATTTTCACATAGATCTAGGTTTTTTTTTCTTTGTGATTTCATCATTAAAGTGTGGTGGTTTGTTGTTCGTCGTCTTGTGCGGCGTTGTTTGATTTCCCGTCTTCTTGCGATGTTCATTTGGTTCATATTGAAGATCAATTATTCAGTCAAAGATTTGAGCGTCAACGTTGCAGATCCGTAGGCCATTGATATTCCGATCACTTTAATTTTATCATATATTTTTGTAGGCATTATGTTGTTGTATGCTATTAACTTGGATGCTGTGAGTTTATTCGTAGATTCATCCTTTACGTTTTTAGCGGTGTTGAATGATGTAATCTCTCATTTGAATGAATGAATATCCTTTTCTTTTTGTAAAAAAAAAATCATACAAACATCGTTTATTCAAAAAAAAAAATACAAACATTGTAATTACCATCCTCTTTTATTTTACGGTTAACATAGTTTAAATACGTGGTTAATTACATTTATATTTAATACTTTTTTTAACGCCACATTGTTCATTTGATTATCATAATTTATATTCAATTGATGGTTAATGGATGTAATACAATGTTTTGTCAAAAAATAATATACTAAAATGTTTTAATTTACTATTCATGTAATCAATTGAATTAATTAAGTATTTGCAAGTCATTAATCATTTATTTTTTTCAATGGTTGTTCAAAAATAGGTTTTTATAAAAAAATTGTTTAATTGCAATTTTGACTCTCAAAGTTTTATAATTGCGTAATTTTAACCCTTTAAGTTTAAAATGAAAAATATGACCTATCAGTTTTTGCATTTACTAATCTCTCATGTACATCTAATCAATTTTGAGTTTTGACTAAAAAATAGTTATATGACTAATTTTAATGACATACATGTGTTCACCAAAGCGAAAATTAATATGTTAAAAAAAAAATCATTTGACCACTCACCCAATTATCATTCTTCTTCCTCTTTCAACCTCCACATCAAACCTCCATTTTTTCCTCCTCCTTTCCTAGCAGACATTTCCCTACACCCTTTCTCATTTCTCTCTTAATTTATACATCTACTTGCTACACATATATACTTCATGTTCGGATAATTTTGGTCTCACAAGTAATCCAAAGCTTTGATCAATAATTTAATTTTTGCCTCAACCATTTTAATTTGTCTGTGTCAAATTCTTCTACATGGAACCAACGTGTGTGGATAGACATTTCTGCGGCTAGTATACACTACTAAAACTAAACACACAATCTTACAAAAAAAAAAAACACGTTTCCTTGAATTAATAACAACGTAACATAACATATTGAAAAATTAACTTATGAACTTAGGACATATTCGGGTTGCTCGGATTTTGGTTGAAGAGTTGGAGGGTCTGAGTCATGAGCATAGGAGGTTAGCTAGAGAAGTTGAACCACATGAGTTTATGAAAAATAGCTTATGCAAATAAATAAACATTAATGTGTTATTTATATAAGTTTGTTAAGGTCATTTATGAAAAAACAACTTATGAATATAGAATTTTCGTCAGTAAGATCTTATGAATTAACATAAATACTTAATTATTTGCATAAGCTCTTTTTTATAAACTCAAAATAAGCTCAATACAAATTGCAAAACATTTGAGTAAAATAATCACGCAAAAAAAAAGGGTGTGTGACAACGAAATGAAAGTTTGATGCAGGGGCGGAAGAAGGGAGAAAAAGAGGATTTAATGAGTGGTCAATTGATTTCCTCTCTCTCATTTTTTTTTAGTGTTAACTTTCACGTTGATGAACGCATGTAAATGTCACGTTATTAAAATTAGTCAAAATTAATTAAAATATGCAAATAGAATTAGTAAATGAAACATAGGATAAAATTAAAGGGTTAAAATTGCACAATTATAAAATCTAGAGGAACAAAAATGCAATTAAACAAAAAAACAAATTCGATTAATTTTTTTTTCTTGAACAACATAATTTATTAATAATTTAGTCTCTGCTCAAGAAGAACATAGACGGGTAAAACAGAAGGAACATATCAAAAGATGTCATGTATATGCGGAACGCCCAATAGAAAACTCTTTCACCTCGTACATCAAAATAATGCACCATTCAACCAATGGCTACCACCAAAACCAATAAAAACCAAATCAACGTCGAACCCCACATAGCTAGAGAAACCAAAGTTGAGCTAAAACCTCAAACTCCTTCATGAATGACCATAAAAACAGGTTTCAAACACTATTGCCTGCTACTCGTACCATGAACCTCCAAAAAAAAAACCATAAAAACCAAACGAACCCCTATAACAACACCTGACATTCTTTTCCACAACTAAGCTCAAATAAACATCACAACTAAGCTTCCTTCAAAAAAAAAAAACTAAGCTCAAATAAACATCCCAAAAATACTTATTCCAACACATTTGGATTCCACCACCAACATACCCTTGACCCGCTAGAGAAGACACCATAACACTCAATTTCGGTCTGGATGGAAAATTGACGATTAATCACTCAATTTCGGATTGTTGAATTATTCAAACCTTTGTTGCTGCAAATGAGTACTCGTATTAATCTAGATGTATTTCGAACAAAATAATAATAATATTAATCTAGATGCATAGTGAGAATGAGACGACAAAAGAAATTATAAACGCTGGAAATTATAGTGCAATGATCACATGTATATATTCTTTCGAAATGTTTTTTTTCTTTCTTTTTTCAGTTGATATTATTTGAAGTCCACAAATCCCTCATTCAATTTGTTTTTAATGAACTTTATCTTATGTTCTTAATCCTAGCTCTCAACTTTTTGAAAGAAACGAGTCATGTTTAATTCGGAGTTCTGCAGGATAAAAATAAATTTGATTAAATATTATTTCTTCAACCATAATCCGAACTCATTGAAATTGATTATCACTTAAATTGAACCACCAACAATGGATCAATCCAAGTTATAAGGAATTTGAACCCCTCAAGCATGCGGTTACGAGTTTAAAGAAGAATAATCAATTTTAGTTCAATTGGTAAGCAAATCTTATGTGTCCAAGTTTTTAATAACTATTGTTGATTCGTTTATTTAAAAATCATAAGCACCTACTTTCAGCGAATGTGGTCATTGAAATTTGAATTGTTTTTATAAGTTGGTCAAGCATGGATCACCTATCAAATTTAGTAGTTCAATATAGAATTTGTATAGTTTCTCGATTTTCTTTTTATTTTATTAAAAAAATTGCAAGTTGAAAGCTGCTCACAAAATTTTAACGAAAGTTTAGTTATCTGACCAATTAGAAACCAGTGACCATGCAGGGGTCCGTGGAATTTCAAAATACAAATCCATGCATACGCAGTTAATTTCCTTTCATGTAGGATTTGTGCCAGAAGTTAAGAAGAATCGAGATGTATAAAAATGTTAGGCAGTGTGTGTTTGGATGTTTTTTTGAAGGAGATAAAATTGATTTTTAAGATATTTAAATATTCTTGAATATATAATTGAATTTGTCGCTATGAATGATTCTAGTATAATAGATTAAAGGATTTTGCTTGAAGACACATTTTATGAAGGTGTTTTTTAGCAAGTTATTCTATGAGCATTTGTTAAAAAACACTAACTAATTTTTATAAAAGTGTCTTTTAGCAAAGTTATAACTAAAAAGTGGAAATCACACCTTGAGGTGAAATCACACATTGAGGTGTGGGTTATTAATAGACACCTTCATGAACGGCTTCTAGAAAAAACCATGTTTAAATGTGTAGCTTTTGCCTTTATAATTAGTATTGAAGCTTAAACTTATTGTTCAGCTCATTTTACTTAACACATTACAACATAAATTATTGTATATTCAACTCACTTATTAAATGAATCTAAAAAAAAAAAGTTGTTTATAATTGCGCCTGGAAGGAGTAATAGTTAAAAAAATTTGGTTCGTAGACGAAGTGACAAACATCACCTGAAACTCACACATAATTGCAAAGTGCTGAGCTCCAACTTGAATGAAGATGTTCAACCTAACAATATCAACATTGTTCTTTGAGTTGGATCTTACGACAATATATTCTTTTTACTCAATTAAATCTAAATATACATCTTTTTTTGACGAAAGTCTCCGTGAGTTTAACTCAGTTGATAGGGACATTGTATAATGTATGCAAAACCCAACGTTTGGATCCTGATGCCCAAACATCCCATTTATTCGCTTTAAGAGATGAATTTCTAACTACTAGATTACTGGACAAAACAATCTAAATATACAAAAAAAATGGACAAAAATACAACTATATTATTATTATTATTATTATTATTTTGCCAATAATGAAATTTCGTAAGTAATCACGCTCGTAGAATCCACACAATAGGAGTTTTATAAATGTAGCTCGGTTGGTAGTTCTATAAACATTAAAATACTAGGGTTAAAGTTCAAACTCTTGATTTTTGACCTTTTCACACTTATAATATATGAGTCTAGCCACTAAATTACTTTTTAAAAAATCAAACAAGAGAAGTCATTATAAACGAGAAGACAAAAATTCAATTACAACTAAATGGAAAGAAATAGAATGAGCTCGTTCTATTACAACTATTTTCATTTATCGTGCATCTCATTTTATTTTCAGAAAGAATGTGTTGTTTCCACACAAAATCGTGCATCTCATTTTATTTACAAAAAGAATGTTTTGTTTCCACGCAAAAAATGAAAACAATGTGCATATGATTATATCCTTTATATCGTTAATATTTTTCACATTAGTAGTTGCAATGCATTTAACTTTTGAATTTTCAACTTAAGTTGGTACCGTTGGTAAAGAGTTAACTCATATTACATAAAAATATTTGTTCAACATCTGTTACGAGTTTTTGGACCTCGTTCGTAGACTTTTTTATAAATATATATTTGTATGTGTTTTAAGATTTTTGAGGCCTATCGTGATTCCGATAAACCTCCAAGGTCTACGTCACCTAAATGTTAGCAACATAGTTTCAATCCACATGTATGTCACTAAATTTATACAAAATCAAGATGATTTAGTGGAATCTATATGAATCATCATTCATCAATCACATAGTGAGTTAGGTTCCGCGTGTACTGTGTGTGTGGAAAGTGGAAACCATGGTATTCAGTTCTACAATTCTGTCACCGACCAACAAGGGTAAGCAGTACATATGGCGCCAACAACACGGCAATAATTCTATTCCACTTGTGTTGTGAGTATCTTTGTTAGGTTAGTGGTGGTTACACTCTCTTTTCATTTCATGGGATGGAATGGGACATAATGCAAGTAATGCCACTTGTGTTTTCATTTAATGCTCACAACACAAAGTCACACTCTTCTTCTTCCAACAATTCCACTCTCAATTAATACTACGTGTCTAAAATTGCAACCGTGGCCCACCTTTGTAGACGGAAATAAATGAGTGTGTCCCATGAAGATCTATGGTTTGGTCTGGTGAGAAAAGAAACGAGGACAAAAGCTTGTCCAATAACATTTTTTTACTTATACATTTGATAATAGTATATTATGAAAAAAGTATTAAATAATTTTATTTATATTTAATTGGAGTTTTTGTTTTTCTATTTTCACCAACTCATGAAATTGTCAAAGAAAAAAAATAATATTAGAGGAGTTTAATTAACTGTATATTCAAATTTGTAACTTATAAATATTAGTCTTGTAAAAAAAAAACTTATAAATATTAGTATTAGCCACGATAAAATCTATGCTAACATTTTATTTTGTATTTTCACTTTGTTAAATAATACTTGCATCACTATCTTAACTTGCTTAAGCACTCAATCAAATTTTCATCAGCCTCTTTTGTCATGGTAGGTGGCATAATGCTTTTTTCATTTTTTATCACCATATTTTCTTTTTCAATTTATTTTTTCCAATACATATAAGTTTATGATTTAATTTTTTTTTTTTAACAAATCAAAATGAGATTTCAATTAAACCACAATGCTTCAACCTGCACAAGGCGTGCAAAGGGAGAACCACCAGAATAATGTAAAACTTTCATACATGCTTTCAATTAAATTATTCTAGGATGCCCTCTTTTCAAGTTGTCTCTAAAACATCTCTACGCATATCTATTTAAGATTGCGTTGATTGGATGCATATACAAATGTTTTACATTCGTTGAATAGAAATTAGTCTCTATATTTCTATATTAATTTAAATATTTGTCTATAAAAATATATTAATTTAAATTAAAAAAAATACTCTCTCCCTTTCAAAATAATTGAGTCATTTGTAAAAAAAAATTGTCATAAAATAATTGATCTATTTCACTTTTTCAATGCAATATTAATTATTTTTTCAATTATAACTCTAATTAGTACTACTTTCGTCACTTCCACTTCAATATATTTTACTTTGCATTTATGATAACAAGAAATGCACCAATACTCAAAACTTCCTTCATTTATAGTACATTTTTTTAGGGTTAAATATGTTTTTGGTCCATATAAATATACCAACTTTTCTTTTTAATCCCTCTAAAATTTTCCTTCAACTTTTAACCCCTATAAAATTTTTAATTACTACTTTTGGTCCCTATTTTAAATTTAATTTTAGTATTTTTTAATGAGATTATACATAAATGTGTAGAATATTGTAAAAATCATTCCCCAAAAAAATTAGATTTTTTTAACCAAACATAAATTAAATATGAATTTTTAACCGTCAAAAATATAAAAATTCATATTAAATTCATGTTTTGTTAAAAAATTCTAAATTTTTTTGAGAGTGATTCTTATAATATTATGAATTTTTATGCAAAGTTTTATTCAAAAATATGAATTCTACATATGAGTTTACTTTAAAGGAAGGACCAAAAGTGAAGATTGAAAATTTTATAGGGACTAAAAGTTTAACGAAAATTTTAGAGGGATTAAAACGAAAAGTTTGTATATTTATAGAGACCAAAAACATATTTAATCCATGAAAACACAAGTTTAAGTCACGAATTTGAACAAGTTGAAGGTTGAACCGTTGGAGAACAAGAGTTTAACCATTCACCGGTTTCAATTGGACGTGAACATGAGTGATTGAAGGAGAAAGGGTTTGAATCGTTAAACTTGAGAGAAGAGAGAAGGTTTGGTCAATCGGAGGTTTGAGAATTAAACGCGAGAGAAGAGCGATTGAGGAGAGATGAGGCTGAGGCCTGAAGCACATAGGGAACAAATTGAGGCGAGATTGAAATGAAATTGGAGTTAGGTTTCCAAAAATTGGATATTGGAGATTAGGGAATAGGGTTTAGAAGTTGTGGGAGACTGAGACAGAGAAAGTTGGATTTGATAAAAAAAATTGGGTCAAAAGCGGGACTATGAAATTGAGTAGGCGCCTTGTAAAATTTTGTTTAAAACCTGCGACAGTTGGGCCAAACAGCCGCAACAAAGGTCACAAATGTGTACTTTGAGGCAGTTTTGAAGCAAGGGTCGCAGATGAAGTGTCGCAAAATGCTAAATTTCTTGTAGTGACATTTTCTAAGAGCATTTTTAGATGCAAAGTCAATAATGATTGTTTCAACATCAATATTTGTTTTTTGGTCTAATAGTCTAATGGCTAGAGCTCATACAATTTAATTGTGGAGAAGTGGAGTGTCCGGGATTCGAACCCTGGCCCCAGCATATAATATGCAATATCCCTACCAATAGATGCAAAGTCATTAATAATTGTTTCAACATCAATATGTTCTATCATGTCTTTCTCAGTGAATAAAATGGCTAGATCATTCAACCTTTCTTATGACAGTGATGATCTCAAGTAGTTTTTTAATAATTTTAACTTCAAAAACATCTTTTGATTTTGACGGAAGGGTTTCGGATGGTGGAAGACTATAGATTTGAACTCCATTTTTAACATCGCAATAAACTATAAAAGGGTCAATAAAGAACTTAAGAGTTAGGTCATTACTAACAACCACACCTCCTAATAGAACTTGGTTGTTATTTTTTTTAAAATAACAACTAAACACAATTATTATTATACAAATAAAAAGTTATATTCCGTCTTATAATTATTAAAAAAAAAGTAGTTTCCGTGAGCTTAACTCAATTGGTAGTAGCATTGCATAATTATGCAGGGACAAAGTTTTGAACCTCTAACAACTCATTTCTTTACATTTAATATATGTGAGCTTCAGCCACCAATCTATTTGACAAAAAAAAAAAACAATATTATGCATAGAAAGTATACACACAAAAGCTGAATACAAGGTCATCACACACTTGAAGTCTATTGTTTTTGTCCCACTTTGTTGACACAAAAACAAAATACAAGTGGCATTTTGCTATTAGAACGACAATTATTACTAGTTATTGTCTGCCTACCAGCATCTGTCTAATTTTCAACCGAGGTTGCTGGCGTGGCATCATAGCTGAAAATGCTGCCAGAGTCCAAAAATAATTGTTTATTCACGATTATTGGGAGACGTCATTTAATCAATGATTAGACTCAAATGATTAAAACATTTTTCTCAAAACGAATTATTTGAAAATATCAAATTCAACTCTTAATGAAAAAAAAATTGGTCAAATTTTACTTATTTTTGAATTTTGGATTATTAGAACCTATTTTTCAAATAATTGCTTATTCACAATTATTAGGAGACATTATTTAATTGGTAATTAAACTCAAATGGTTAAAGAGTTTTCCTCAAAATAAATTGTTTAAAAATATCAAATTTGACTCTTAATAAAAATAATTTTTGATCAAATTTTACTTATTTTCGAATTTTGGATTATTAGGACTTATTTTTCATAAAAATCAAAGGCTTAACAAACAAAATTATTTGCTGGCTAGACTCTTACGGGCTTACCATCACCTTCATGTGAACCTTCCTTTTTATATTTGGACTAACTAAAAAAATATTCTATATTTGTGCATATGCGCATGCTATAAATAACCGCCCCATACTTCATTCCTAGACATTGCAATCTCTAACTTATTCTTTCAACTTCAAACATAAGAAGAATTCCCACAAAAATTCGCTTCTTCCTCGTACTCTTTTGTTTTTGTTTTTGAATCTCATCGATTTCATCACATTTTCTATTAAATTAATATTTTAGACTATAGTAATTAATAATGGGACTTGTGAGCATGAACCAACCTCAATTGTTGTCTAAGATAGCCACCGGTGATGGACATGGTGAAACATCATCTTACTTTGATGGATGGAAAGCTTATGATAAAGACCCTTTTCATCCAACCAAAAATCCTCACGGTGTTATCCAAATGGGTCTTGCAGAGAATCAGGTATATATCAAGCTTTGAGTTTCATGTTCAAACTTTATAGAACTTACATAAGTATTATCCATTAATTATTTTCCTATCCATATAATATATTTTTAGCTCTAAATTCTAATTCAATTATTTTTATATTTGCAGCTTACTGCTGAGTTGGTTCAAAATTGGATAATGAGTAACCCAGAAGCCTCAATTTGTACTCTAGAAGGAGTACATAATTTCAAAGAAATGGCCAATTTTCAGGATTATCATGGTCTACCAGAGTTCAGAAATGTGAGTAGTGACAACAGTACATACAATAAGAATTTTGAATGAAATTTGATCTATATAAACTAATATAAATTTAATATGAATTTTTACAGGCTGTGGCTAAATTCATGTCTAGAACAAGAGGAAACAAAGTGACATTTGATCCTGATCGTATTGTCATGAGTGGTGGAGCAACTGGAGCACATGAGGCCACTGCCTTTTGTTTGGCAGATCCTGGTGATGCTTTTTTGGTGCCTACTCCTTACTATCCAGGGTATGTACATTCAATTCAATTTCAACCCCTTTTCTTCATTTTAATTTTTCCAATTATAATATTATCAATTATTGTTTTGTCCATTAATTTTAATGTAGAAGATAGTGAAATGTAGCTATCCTATCATATCTTAAACTTGAATTATCTGTAGTTTGTTTTATAGTGCAGTCAGCTGTAAGTCATTAGGTCAAGAGCGATCAAATATATCTTTCTTGATCTAACCGACTTGCAGCTCACTGCACTGTAAAGTAAACGGAAGGTAAAACATTTTCAAGTGCGGCATCATGTTCATAAGCATGTTCTTTAATTAAAATAGACTTAATCTCCACTAATCAGTCTTAGTTATTAGTTTAATATTCCAGTCATCATTAGAAGCCAGGGTAGTGAATTTTGATGGAACCGACTTTTTCAACAAGGGAATAATTTTACAACATTTCAATTTCAACTGTGTTTGCAATAGTCAACTATCATATTCAAAAGCCATCAGAGCAATTATTTATTTTTGCTGACTTCGTATATTCATCCTATATACAAACCAGAAAGTAAAACAAAAACATCTGAGCTTAAACTAATCCAATAATATTTAAGCCATATAATATTATACTATATCTACATGTTAATTATTTTCTAATGAGATGTTTGATTTCTTAATGCAGATTTGATCGAGATTTGAGGTGGAGAACAGGAGTTAAACTTGTTCCAGTTATCTGCGAAAGTTCAAACAACTTCAAATTAACAAAACAAGCCTTAGAAAAAGCATATGAAAAAGCCACAGAAGATAACATCAGAATTAAAGGTTTACTCATAACAAATCCCTCAAATCCATTAGGCACAGTTATGGACAGAAACACATTAAGAACCGTTGTAAATTTCATCAACGAAAAGCGTATTCACCTAATAAGCGATGAAATTTACGCTGCAACGGTTTTTAGCCACCCAAGTTTCATAAGCATAGCTGAAATATTAGAACATGACACAGACATTGAATGTGACCGTAACCTCGTTCACATAGTTTACAGTCTTTCAAAAGACATGGGATTCCCTGGTTTTAGAGTTGGTATAATATACTCTTACAATGATACCGTTGTAAATTGTGCACGCAAAATGTCGAGTTTTGGATTAGTTTCAACACAGACACAATATTTGATGGCGAAAATGCTATCTGATGATGAGTTTGTTGAAAAGTTTCTTGCTGAAAGTGCAAAGAGGTTAGCACAAAGGTACAAAATTTTCACTAGTGGATTAATCAAAGTTGGAATTAACTGTTTACAAAGTAATGGTGGACTTTTTGTGTGGATGGATTTAAGAGGACTTCTTAAGGAAGCTACATTTGAATCAGAATTGGAACTTTGGAGAGTGATTATTCATGAAGTTAAGATTAATGTTTCACCTGGTGTTTCTTTTCATTGTTCTGAGCCAGGGTGGTTTAGAGTGTGTTATGCTAACATGGATGATAGAGATGTGCAAATTGCTTTACAAAGGATTAGGTCATTTGTGGTTCAGAATAATAAGGAGGTTATGGTGTCTGAGAAGAACACTAAACCTTGCTGGCATAGTAATTTGAGGTTAAGCCTTAAAACAAGAAGGTTTGATGATATTGTAATGTCACCTCATTCTCCATTTCCTCAGTCACCTCTTGTTAAAGCCACTACTTGAATTATTTAGCATATAGAAGAAGTAATAATAACTGATAGAAGAATTTTTCGTTTGTTGAATTATTTGTTTGGGACACTACATGTTGTGTTCCTTTATTGTTGGGGGTATTTTTTCTTTTTTCACCTACTGAATCACATTGGTTTGTGGTGAAAGAAGTTCATAGAATTTGTAAGGTTATTTGTTTGGAAGAGTCCAGAAAATATCTGTATTCTGTTAATCAAATTTGTAAGGTCAATGTTGAATGAATTGTTAATGAAGTTCTTCAATTATTCTACATGTTTTATTGTTGTTTAATAAACTGTTATAGATAAATCAACTTTAAATTTGTACTAGTATGATAATGTTACATATCAAATAGTATAAAGGAAATGAAGTGGATGTATGAGTATTGTTATTTACTAATTCACTAAAGATAACAAGACTACTGAATAAGCATTCAATTTTTTATTGTTGGAATAAAGAAATTTACAATCAAGAAATTGCAGGGAGATTTACTAAAAAATATTTGTATTGAAAGTGATTCAAGTACTACTGTCCAACTTGCAAACCATCGCCATGTGCACATGATTCCCTTTCACGGTCCCTTTGCTACAAGATGATCAGAGATTCAGTCTGGTCAAAAAATTGTAAAATACTATTAGTACCCAGTCTCAATTTGGATCCGTTGAATGAAAATTTCACAATTCATATTCCAAGTTCATAGTTTGAATATGACTTACGGGTTGCTCAAATTAAATTAATTTATTACTAAACTAGTCCCTGAATTATATGGCTTATTAGCAAATTAGTCCCTAAATTTACTATCAAATTAATCACTAAATTATATCATTTGAGGTTTTTTATTCCATCTATTATTCGTAAGTTTCAGATGTGTAAATCCTCTACAATAATAGATGTGTAAATTCGTAAGAAGCACCATGCTTAGCAAGTCAATCTGCACACTCGTTACTTTGACGGAGGGTATGCTGAAAATGAACAATCCAATCTCGATGTTACAGTTGGACAACTGACTAATCAGAGGACCATGATGATGATGATGAGATTGGACATCCGACATGATTAAATCAAGAGCCATTCTAGAATCTGATTCAAGAATAATGTTCCTGTGGCCCGCATCATACGCAATACGAAGGCAATGAAAAATGACATACAATTCGGCCGCCATGCAAGAAGTAATACCACAAAATCCAGACAAACCCAACAACCAATCACCATTATTGTTTTTAATAAGACCTCCAAAACCTGATCTCCCAGGATTAGAAAGAGAACTACCGTCAACATTAACTTTGATGATATTATCCAAAGGAGGAATCCATTTAACCTGTCTAATGGGCTTCTGAGTTGCATCATTAGAAAGGTGCACCACCACATTTGAATGAAGAGAATAAATATGGCTAAGACAAACCCAATTTACCCAATCATTTCCATTAAAAGCCTTATGATTTCGTGCCTTCCATAAGACCCAACATGTAATAATGAAGATATTACCATTAGGAGCAAGGGCATAATGTTTGAACCACCAATTGAAATCCTAAGAATTGAAATTTGTATCTTTGTTGAACAACAAGGCATCCCAGATCGCCAATGAGAGAGGGCAATCTCTAAATGTGTGAAGAAGTGACTCAATACTAGCTTCACATCTCTTGCATGATGAATCTGAGGTTAAATATCTACCAGCCCAAAAAGCATTCGTTGAAAGGTTACCATGCATAGCCAACCAAATAAAATGTTTCAGATTCTCTCGGAGGTTGAGCTTCCAAATCCATTGTCATGTTTCCTGCTGAGTCTGACCTGCAAAAGAAAGAGATTTTGAAGTCAACCATTGATAACCACTTTTAACAGGGTACATACCTGATGGAGAATAAGTCCAAATCTTGATAGTTATCTCAAAAGTATATTCTAAGTATAAAAGAGATAGTTATTTCAAAAGTTATTAAAGAATAGTCATATAAATATTATTTATTTTATTTTTTTTATAACTTTTTGAGAAACCTTTAAAAATACATACATCATCTCTCAAGATTAATGGGTTACCAAACATTTGCCAAATCCTTCCTTCCTATGTGTGGGATGATATTTACTGGGTTAATATATCAAATCCATGGATGACATTTTCAGAATTACATCACCTATGATTATATGATGAATAATAAAAAAAATTGTCTTGCTTCGGATGGTTATCATAATACGTACTAAAACTAATAGTAATATTTATGGTTCATTAGGTTTAGGTAGTAATATTGTCTTAACGTGATAGTTAAATATAATAGTGAGTTTAGTTTTAACGCATTATATATCTAACAAATTACAATCTATCATACATTTGATTTTTTAAAATAGTTATGATTAAAGTCAAATAATTTTTATTATAATTAAAATTGATTATATTTACAAAAGTCCATAATATTGATTCAAAGTTTTCACTGTCGATTAACAGTGACTAATCTCTATCGCAAAATTTATAGACCACACAAAATGGGTTCTCCCTTCCAACAGAATTTTTTCATATACACCATGAGTTGAACCAGTGACTACATACTTATACTTAAGGGGACTAAGTATATTAATTGAGTCTATAAATAACTATAAATATTTCTTTTAAAAAAAACTATTAATAGTACATTTTTGAAGAAAGAAATTATGGAACGACAAAGTGCAGTACATCTGCGGCACCAAATAAAAGTTCACGTTTTAACTTTATACATATACGCACAAAAATTTGGTTAGTTAGGTGACCCTTCTTTAATATGGACCCAAGCATGCCAATATCATATCATATTGTGTAAATGTGGAGTACAATTTAACATTAAAAATGACAGTTGGCTGTCCTTTTGGTTTATAAAAATGCGCCATTGTGCAAATTGATATTGATAAAAAAAAATTCTTTCAAATTACATAATGGTTAGATTAACACATTTTAAATAACGAGAAGTATGATATTTAAAATTCGAAAACAAACCGTTGCATATCAAATTCAACGTTCTTGCAGCCATTAACTAAGCTGAATTTACATGACAATTTTTTTTGTCAAGTTTATTGAGAATTTATAATTGAACTCAAATATTACTTGTGTAAATTGATTCTTGAAATAGATAATTTTGCAGCAAGTTAAAGCTTTTAATACTTATAAGGAAAATATTGTTACATGAACCCAAATATATACTATTATGTCACTTAAGTTATATTGTTCTTAAAATGATTTTACAACTATATAATGAAATGAAGTTAAATGCATGTGGATTTTTTTTTCACTAGCAACACATATTAATTAAACTCTCAACCCAATCATAACTTGTCATATCATTAAAAAATGTGTTTAATACTCTAGAACTTATAGAGACAATTATATTTGGAGAGACAAATTGTAGGGTTGTTTCTCTCTTTAAATATAATGGTCTCTTATAAACAATTATTTTCGATTATAATCATCACTAATTTTTTTAAGGGTGATCTAACTACTTTAAAAATCATACGTAACATTGTTGCAATTGATTTACATTTTCTACTACAGAAACACATGCTTCGAACTACAAGTTTATTTTTTACAAACTACAAGGAACAACAAGGTTAAACATAAAATTTGAACCTATAATTTTATAGTATCAATAGCCAAACCTCTTACTACTAATCTAATTGCAGTGGTTTCTTCCAAATTACAAGCAACCGCTGTTATAATATTATACCAATTGGCAATGGTATTTAAAGGTCGCCATCAGCACCTGGTTTAGCAAGCAAATTTTATACCACGAGTTAACATTTCAATCTCCCTAAAATAATGATCCTAATTTTATTTTTTTTGTGACAAGAACATCACCATTTTGTTTTCATTCATTAACGTCATAACCCTGTCTACATCAATTCAAACTTATCCCAATAAGATGATCACAAATGCTACGGTCATACACAGTATATACATACAAATACTACTCCAAGACAACTAAGGATCTAGCATGTCTTTAGACTGTGGATTAAAAATAATAATACTGTACCCCTACAAGTAATTAATAATTTTTACAAGAAGTACTACAGCTGATTTTCTCATTAGAATTAGCATTACAAAATCATCAAGTTGACAAGTATGATAACACAAGTTTAAATGGCACAATCACATCAATTTATTCACTCAAAACCTTCATAGCCTATTTTAATACACCATTAATCCTCAGGACGTCTCAATCTAATAATAATATTAATATATCAGCCAAATTCATAATTTACACGCAAACATTCCTGACTTTTTGTTCATGTCCAATTCCATTGAGCTCACCAATTCAACTATGAATTTAGATTTTCCGCAATTAACTATCCACACATTCATTTAATCAGAGACGTTGCTGATCATTAGATCGAGATCACACAGTCTTAATCCAAACTTATTATTTATTTTATAAAATAATCAAAATATGCATTGAACTCTGAATCGTCCAATTTCGATCCAATGACCACTGACGCTCCTGATAGCGTGAATTGCTAACCGCATTGAATCCAAATCTTCTATTCTATTCTTTCTCAATCAAGGCATGATGAGTGAGTCAACAGATAACACAAGCATTTGGGTTCTCTTCTACACTCTGAACATGATAGTATTGAGTCATGTAGGGATTGTATCCTCTGTATTGATTAATAAGCTCAGCAATTTGTTCATTTGGATCTTTCTTCTTATTATCATCTTTTTTGCCTTCGTCTTTTTTCTTCTCCGGCTCTTTTGCCGGCCCAACCGTTAAAATCTCTGTGTGCCAAGTTTTTCTCAATTTGCTCACAACATCAACAGGGTCTATGTTGCCCACCACTGTCAACTTCTTGTCTTTCATGTCCATGGCGATAGAATCAATGCCTGCATTCAAAGTCATTAATTATTTTGTTTGTTCAACACTGTATATGTCCGATTGAGACATGTTTTGGGTGATGTATTTTCACACAGAAATGAACACTAAATGTGACAACTACAAGGTAGGTCCTTTATTTATTTATTATATGATTTTTTGCTTGCTTTGGTTTCCATACCATTTCACACATTGTCATGTATGAGTCACTTGTCACATTTTGTTGTTCAAATAATGCATCTCATTTTTACATGGTATCGAAATGCAGTGTTGAATTTTTTGAAGTTCAAATAACATCACTCCATGGTTAAATAAGTGCACATGACCAAATAATTAATAAATAAATATCTGTTGGCCGTCCTTTTTTTTTTAGATAAACGAAATGACAAAATCATTGTAAACTCACACACATAAGTGGAGGTATCGGGGTTCGAACCTCAGTCATAGTATCCGACCTAACAATTTCGGCATTTTGCCAGTTGAACTAGAACTTGTGGATTGACCGTCCATTTTAATTAACGTGAGTAGCTACAAAATAAAACGTCCAATTGTATACTTACTCAGGAAAATGAAATCATTGTTGGTTTGCACTCAAGAGATTATGATTTTCTATTTTATTCATTAAAATATAAATTCATAAGATTTGATGTCTGCATGTATATTGAGTTTTAAAATGTTAAATGGAATTTGTACTAAAAGGACAGGCTAATTTACTATTACTAAATTAATGAAATTAATGGAGTAAGGTTTTTACTTATTAGTGTAGTGACTAGTAAGTACCTGAAAGGCTAGAAACCGATTTCATTGCTTTCTGCTTTGCTTTGTCATCATGCAAGTCCAACTTCACCACTATTTTCTACAAGAACAAAAAAAAGTTCTTAAGAATTGAAATCATCGTTATTAAACAAAATCAGAGACTTTAATCAGGTATAGAAAAAACAAAGCAGGTTACTAAGAAATATGTAATCTGGACAAAACAATCAATTAGATTTAACCTTCTATTAAACCATGTTTAGAATGCTATGATTAACGTCCCCGTGAGCTTAACTCAGTTGGTAGGGACATTGTATAATTTATGCAGGGGTCGGGGTTCGAACTCCGGACATCCCACTTCTCCGTATTTAGAATGCTATGATTAACTTCTTTTACTTTTCATTTTAATGAAAATGATCTCAACTAGTTATCCAAAAAAAAAAATGATCTCAACTAGCTTGAGATGCACCAACTATAATAGTTTAATTAATGTTGGGGGCCAAAGAGAGAAGCATAAACTCATCTTAGCGACTGAAAAAAAATAACACCGAGTAAGATGGTGAATATAAATATCTTAATCTAATGAAAGAAATTTTGTATGCTTGAATGACCATGCTTATTAGAATTGATATGAAATAAACAGGAAATTAAGAGGAAGAAAGAGGCGTGGATTTTATCAAAGGAAAAAACAGAACATGATTGTGTACTCTTGCTTAGGAAAGTGACCTTTAAATTAGAGCAAGAAATCTCACCTTCATTTTCACTTGAGTCCAAAGTTTTGAAGATCAGTCAAGTGTTGATATTTAATTTTAGGAAGGAGGTGTGAATAGAAAAATTAAGAGAAGGATTGAATGTTTAGAAGTGTAGAAGGAGCAGAGAAAGATGGAATGCAACTTCGTGTTGGGAGAATATGTAGAAAAACTGAGTCACAAGAACGTTTAGTATACTCCAAAACAATTCAAACGAGTGCCTTCTTTTTTAATTACTTGTTATGACTTATGAGCGTACCCAACAAGGAACCAGTTCAACAACTGCCATTGCCCAAGCAAATACTTTTGTTGTCAATCAATTTGGATGGTTGGATACGAATAATTTCATGTGTATTCAAATTGACAAATAACTATATTTTGATATTTAATTTTGATGCCAAATATGGTTTTATTTAAATTTTATGTAAATTTTTTAGATGCGTGTAAATTGTAAGAGAGATAAAAACAAAATATATACGGTGTCATATATGATGTTTTTATTTGATGTTTAAGTAACATATCACTTTCAACTTTACGAAACTCAAACCCTTTCCTCTTTCTTTACAAAGCGAAAATCTTTTACAAAGTTATTCCACTAACCTTTGTTTGCGGGTTAGATTTTGAGAGAGGGAGGACGTACTTTTAAAAATAAAATTAAAGACACTATAAAATATTTTTAAAAATAAATTATGTGATTCAAGTATTATATAATTATTTATCATGTTATTCTTTAATTTTTTTTTCAAAAATAAAAAATGTTGCTCTTTAGTTTTTCTTTTAAAAATATCAAATATATATTGAAATATAAATTTAGCTTTTCAAAGACTTTCTCTCTAAAACCCTTCAAAACCTAGCATGCATTATTTGACATTTGAAAACTATTTATTTATATTTGTCTCATAATATTTTGATGAGGTTATTTATTTATAATATTTTGTGAGTAATGTGAGTAACATTTGAAAAGTCTTTCTCTCATAATATTTTATATTTGTCTCAAAATATAATTATGCGAGTAGCCCTTCAAAAATAAATAAATTATGTGAGTAACTATGGAATACTCAAATATCTTGATGAGCTTAATGGCCACACATCACACATTGTCGGTCTCAAAAATATAATTGTGAGTAACTTTGAAAAGTCTTCCTCTAATTTTTATGTGTAGTTATAAAAATGTAGATGCCCGTGTAAAACTAATTTATACTAACAATACATATTATTTAAATTCTATTTTGATAGATGTCGGATAAAATGAACAACAATAACCAAGTCATCTTTTAAAAAAAGCAATCAAGTCTTATCTACTAAATGAGATCGACTACATGAATCAAACACTATTAAAATGTCAAAGAAAATATAAAACACCATAACTAAATCCAAATTCGTGCTGCCTTTATCAATAACTAGCTCCCTTTCCTTTAACTTTACCTTAACTTACTTTATAAAAGAAGAAAAAAAAAAGTCTTATCTAGTATGATGTTGATGTAGGCTAAAGCATAAATTTTTGTGGAATGGTCTAACATATTTTCACCCTTAATTACAGAGAAGCATTAGATCAATCTATTATATGCGAAACTGTTTGATAGAAAAAAATTAGATGAAAGGAAACACATCCTCATGAAAGATCAGAGAGAACCATCAACCTCATTAAGAATTTACAATGGAATTTTCGTATAACCTGCCAAACGTGGAATTCCAAGTCACAACTGGTATGAACTGAATGTCTAACCATTTATGCCATCTGCAATTAGTTATTATGCAGATAATAACAAATTAAATGTCCAAATAACAAACATAATTTCCTTTCAGACGTCCTTAATCAAGAATATAAATCACAAGGTAACATTATACAAGTACATACAAAGGGTTTATTAAACTAATGAGAAATTGCATAGACGCCAGATGGCGCTAGATCAAAAAATCCATACTCATTTTTTCTTTTTTTATTGATAATATATATAATATAATATAAAAGGCACTGCTCATTTTTTTATTGAAAAAACCATTCTTACATAATACTACTACATAATGCCGCGTAACAAAAATGTGAATACCAGAAAATTTATTCACTCTCCTAAGGAGCAAGCAACCCTACTGGGATGATGACAGATAATCACGGGTGTCTTGATAAATTACATGATTTCTTATTAAAAATAAAAAAGAAAAAGAAGATAAATTACAGGATGATCTGACTGAAATCTGTTCTAGACAGCGGCTTTCAAGGATTCCCGAGCAATGTCCAGGGCTTCCTCCACTGAGGTTGCGTTTTGAAGTTTGGCTTTATCAATCGGAGGCTGTCTTCTGGCAAGTTCAGGCAGGAGCTGAAATTCCTGATACACATTCAAAAAAACAGCTCTCAGGATTGATTAAATTAACATAGGACTAATTCAGAAAACTGTGTAATTTATTTGATTTATGAGTGAAGTTCTATAGAACTATGAGATGACAGAGCCTAGTTATTAATAACATTAACAAGTACCGACGAACTTCAAACGAACATATCTAATTCTATTATCTACTACACTAGAAAAATAGTGGAAATTACCTCAGGGCTCCCACTTTCAACAAGAACTCCCTTCAGCTTACCTGTGCGGCAATAGTACACTATTAGTAAATAACCAGGATCAAATCAGCACAAGCATGGTGCATGCACTCACAAATATACACGAACATGTTACACATGCATGGAAACATCTCCCCTCAAGCTCAGAGATAGTCCAGACACCTATAGAAAAGGAAAGACAAACAATCCTTACCGGATTCAATCCAAAAAGTAGCTATTTTAGGATCAAAGTTTCCAATTTCAACCGTTTCTCCAACTGTTCATAGAAAAATTAGTATGAGGAACAGGGGGTGAAAATAGAAAGAAAAAAGGAAAAAAAATAATGAAATGAAAGGTCAGTAAATGATAATTATTTTGAATTAATAATTACCATTGTCTCCAAAAAACTGCCACCATACTTTTCTAAGGCTTCCTTCATATTCAAAAACCCTTGAGTAGAAGTATGGAAGATAATCATACCTGAAAATCAGCAATGAAATTCAGCAATATTGATAGGGACAAAAAAAAAACAACCAATTACAAAGTTGCAGGAAATGTGATCCAATATACGTGTTAGTTTGTGCACTAAGTAATGCTTTCACACAATGCTGTGCCGATCTGCGAGCATGATCTACATGTTCCACTCGAGAAATCCGGTTGTAGATCTGCCCAATTTTTAAGAAACACATATATTAGATCAAGAATGAGTTGAGTTCAAAGATCTGCCTAGTTTTCCAGAAACAGAAATGTCTGATCAAGAATGAATTGAGACAATTCAATTCAACAAGTTAATAGCATACCTTCAAAGGAAAAGCGGCTACATCACCAACGGCAAATATTCCAGGAATGCTTGTCCGGAACAGACCATCAACCTGAAATACAGGATAAGAATACATTTATATGAATACCTTGAACTCACTGTTTTGGCTACCCTCTAATTTTATCTGCAAATATGAGGGGTTCTAACAAAGGAAACATGGTCTCCAATAATTGATAATCAACATTTCACAAACAATACTAAACAAAGAACAATACTAACTTGTTCAATAAACTACCCTCTAAATTGCTGCAGATGAAGACTCAAATTCAATTCCTAATCTTGAACATTATGCAAAATATTTGGTTATCCACTGGCCTCACCTGTATACCACCAACATCAGTATTCAAACCCACCCTCTCAAACGGACCCACAGCAGGCTTCGCTCCAATGCCTATAATTACCTGAAAATTAGAAAGATAAAGTAATTTTCCATCCATTGACCTCTTCTTCTCTATTTAAGACACAGCACATCTATGCTTTATCCAATAATCTGAGCATTATAAAAGTTAAATTTTCAAAAAGTAGTTCCAGCCACATATTAAAGAAAATGGAAAAAGAAATATACTGTATCTGCTTCAACAATAGATCCATCTCCAAGTTTCACAGCAGCTACACCTCCGTTACCATTAGAACTAGCTTCCAAACTTTTAATGGAGGCACCCTGATGAATATAATGTTCAAATTAAATAGAGGAAAGGATGGACTAAGAGAATAGAATGGTTGCACACAATATCAAAGATACCCATTACTACTTAGTACTTGCTTGATACAAAATGGAAAAGAAAGACTGAAGAACATGGATGGAGGAAATACCTTCAATATTTTGACCCCATTCTTTTGGTAGAGTTCTTCATATCTCCGTGCAAGAGAAGGAGTGAACAATCTTTGTAAAAGGTGATCTTCAGGAAATATGATCTATTTTTTACAGGAACATATTTATGAGTCAGTAGATCAAAACCTTCAGAAAACAACAATCAATTTTAATGTATAGGTATAAATTTAATGACAACATATGTATGGGATTATGGACTGTCAAAGTATCCATGCATGGGTTTAACTACCGTCACTTACTTAACAATGTTTGAAACCATAAATCAGAGGAAAAATGAGGCTAAAAGGTAAAAGCATGAGAATAGTCAGGGTCCTTGGTAGAGCTGTGTCCTAATCTAGTGCATACAAATCAACAAAATCAGTGACTAGAAAGACTTAATGTGGCATTGTACCGTACTTATTACTTCACTATTCAGCATTTAGGATAAAAAAAAAATCTAATAATTATCAAACCTTTACGCAGTGAAACAAATTGAAAAACTTTTTTAGGCATAGGACATTAACAGGAAAAATGGAGCTCAGACCATGAAATTTGTATTTTGAGCAAGAAAATTGTATATTTTAAAAGAAGAATTTTAGCAGCACACTATTATTAGTTCATTTTCTAAAAGGTGGATTCAGTTACCTGATAAATAAATCACATTTTAAAGAGTGTTTACTTTTGAAAGAATGGACCAATACTAAAACGTGTTTACAGAGTATTACAAAGAGTGCTCCTAGCATTCCTCAATAAAAAAATGTAGGAAAAACACATACTGTTGTATCAAGTTTCCAAGCAACAGCTGCAGCAGCAATCTCCATTCCTATATAACCACCTCCAACTACTACAACCTTTTTTGCTTTTTCCTGGAAATAAAAAAACAAACAGAAGGAAAAAAATCATAATGAACAAACTTTGTGCCCAACTTAATTTTTGGCTATAAAAGAAACAATGTGGTTCTTGGAAGTAACTTAAGCAAGAAACATACAGAATTTGCAAGTTTTCTCAATTTACATGAAGGAATGTCCGAGCAGAAATGTCACATATCACAACATAACATACCCATATGGAAAGCGTTGAAAAGATTAAATACTAACAAATATATTATTTGAATGGCCATATATCAAATTATTGTAAAGACTGCAATAAATTTCCCATCATAAACGTAAATATCAATAAAATCATTGGAACAATAAGTCATGTTAGAGAGGAGTAAGAGATTACCAACGATGAAACCAGCGCATCAGCATCTGCAACATCCCGAACATAGTGAACACCAGATAGGTTTCCGCCAATTTTATCTGGAAACCTAATAACAAGATAGAAGATGAATTGGATTTCCTGCACCAATTTTTATGCAAACAACATAAGGTGAACTGGGGTAGATAGACAAATACCTTGAGGCTGTACATCCTGTAGCGATAATAAGTGATCCATACTTAAGAAGCTTTCCAGAACTTGTTGTCAAAGTTTGCTTTTCAGTATCAATGTTTTCTACTGGATCTTCATACAACATCTGCAATCAAAACCAACAGCGTAGAATTCAGCATTACAAAAACTTCAATGGATGAGAACTGAAAAGTATGAGACTTGTCTCCTTCCTTACTCAGTAACACTATACTAAGACTCTCCTACGATAAAATGTCTCCGTTTCGTAATAGCTAAGAATGCGTGTTTTCAGTTTCATCATTCCATTTCAAACAATCTTGTGTCCATTGTATCACACCCACATTCACACTCAACGGTTAACACAGCAAGAACACTCTACAAAATTTCCACACTTTATTTACTTATTTTAACCTCTTTGCTGTGCAACTGAGGAAATATGTAATGTAACTAAGGCCTTATTTAGATAAACATCTTAATTAAGCGCTCATAGCATACACATTGATCATGTAAGTGCTTATTTATGTAAATTATTCCTATAATAAATGATAAATAAACTTAAAACTATTTTCATTTAAGTAGCTAGCTGTTTTTACAAGCTATTTTAGAGAACTTATGAAAATAAGCTGAAAACAGTTTATGGACCTGTCATAAACTGTTTTCATAAGTTCTCTCAAACAGTCTCACAAGTGTTTATACGAGTAGATAAACTCAAATAAGTCAATTCAAACAGATCATAAACGATAATAATCTCTATGACATAAAATAGAGAGTACCTCAATCCCTTTCTCTTTATACCACTCCGGAGTTTGCCTTTCTCCACCAGATCCAACACAAGTGTGAAATCCCTAAATAAAAAGCATTACATAAATTCAGTAAATAATAGAGAATATAAACATAACTGATTACACAAAGGTTATCATTTGAGTAATCAATGAACAATTCATCATGATAAAATTCTTACAGGAAGACGTGCCGGTTTCTTATCCGGTGGGAACAAGTAAGCTTTGGTTAAAGCAGGACGCTCGTAAGGGGCAACTCCCTATTTTCATCAATTCAGCATAAAATCATAATCATAAACACAAAAATTGATCATGTTCTATGTGAAGAAGAAAACAATAAAGCACCTCTTTAGTAACAATACAAAGGCGGCCATCGGCGACGCCGTGCTCGACGAAAGTGCGAGCAGCGTATCCCGCCGCGTTACCTCCGCCAACGATCACATACCTACGGAGAATCGATTAATTAAAAAATCGGATAATTGAGAATCTATTAATGAAGATTGAAAGAGTTGAAGTGTTACTCGCGATTTTCATTTGCGTAAGAGGCGTAACATCTATGGAAGGTTCTGAATGAGAGTGAAGTTGATGAAGGACGAGTTCGAGTGAGAATTTTTGTTTGCGGAGAACCGATAGAAAGTGTGTGTTTGAGTGATAATGAGTTAGCTATAGCGGCCATTGTTAATCTGCGAACTGTTTTACACAATCACGAAAATGAAAATGAAAATGGAAAATGACACTGCAATCAAATACTTCCAATTCTATTCTATAGTATAGTAGATGATGATGATGATGATGATGGACGAACCTGAAGAAGGCATGGATTGATGCGTTTATATTAATATAATTAAGAAAATTAATTAATAGAGATGATTTAATTATTATTGAAGAGTCGGTGTTAAGGTGGCACTGGCTCTGGGAGAGGTCGAAGGGGCAATGAATGGTGTCTGAATTCCATTTCCAATAAAAATGAGATGAGATTGGAGTTTTGTTGCATTTTCTCCATTGGAGGGAGGTCATCGTCGTGTCCTTTTTTTTTTTTTTTTTTTTTCAAAAATAAAATAAAAAAGATTGAAATTAAATGCAAATTCTGCTCTTCTCCAAATTGTTTTTGTGGCTCCCAACCGAAAAGACATAACTACCTATGCATCACACTGTATGAATTAACTCACATTTATAAATTATAAACCTCGCGTGAGACTTAAATCACGCAGAGGTATTCTCGGAAGTTTGGTTGGGAGTGATCAATTTTTCAGTGAAATGCTACTTGGCCCCAACCCAGTGCTGAAATCCTGCCTAGATTGTTCTTCTCCCTTTTAACGTAAGTTAACTTACGCTGAAAAATGCCGAGTGTGGGTTAACTCACGCTGAATTAAGAAAATGAGCAATCTTGAAAGGGAGAAGAACAATTTTCTATATAAGAACCGCAACAAAAACACACACATTATGCCCATTAAAATCCATGTTATCCAACGTAGACGGTTGTTCAACAGACATATTGTTCTTTTGACTAGAAAAAGTCAATTAAAAGTTACAACAACTTGTTCTAATTTTACACATAAAAATAGTCGATCAAGAGTTACGACCTAATCGGAAGTGAAATTGAGGTGTCTATTGAGCAACTTTCTCCAACATAAACCAACCAATTGTTGACCAATCAAATGTGACCATCAATGCATGTTTTTATGAAAAAAATAAATCTCTTTAATGAAATTAAATTTTTTATGAAAAAATTGCTTAAATCAAAATATTTAATAAAAACAACATTGATCCCAACGCTAGGTTTACATTTAAGGGGGAAACGAATTAACCAATCCACTAGAACGCCGACCCGTGCGTCGCACAGGTCTGATGAGCAAGAATAATTTAATACACAATAAAACGACATACTTTATGTTGGGACGTAATTTAAAAAGTCAGAATACATAAACAAAATTTACCGCAGTCACCAAATCTACCGATTCAGGAAATATCGTATCACAAACCATACATGTGACAACAAATATTTAATTGTCTTTCCCACATTTTTTTCTGTTAGAACATAACTGCTAGGTCCAAGTCCCCCAGTCTGCTTCTATAAAAGAATATCAGAAGCGGTTATTGCGTAAATACAAATATTTGTAAAAGAATATCAGAAGTATTTGTTGCTATAACAACTACTTCTCTAAATTACGGTGAACAGAAACATACCAATGCGATTATTAAAATCCTACAATTTATAAATCAAAGAATGCAGAGCAAATTAGTATGTGATGCTAAAACAACTACCCTCTAAATTACGGTGAATATAAACATAACAATGCAATTGTTAAAAATCCTAAGATTTATAAATCAGATAATGCATCAAATTACTATGTGCTGCTATAACAACTACTTATCCAAATCACGGTAAACATAAAAAAAATGCACCATCCGAATGCTTTTCTCTGGCTGACAAAGACAAAATACATGAAAAAAAATGGGTATCTGGAGTTGTTTTCTGATAATATTTATTGTTTGCTTCATTGGGATCTGTCACGTAATTGTTTTCTACGCTAAAGTCGCTCCGATTAACATTATCTTCTGTTATAACATCACTAAAGGATCCAATTCGCCACAATTGTCTAAGAACTTCAATGATGGCTTTACCGGAACTGTTTGTAACTGTAGGAAAAATTACAGAAGTATAATTCAGTTAGCTATAACACGACATTTATGCCATCGAAGAGAAATTTCAAGGAACAGACCATTGAAGGGTAAAAGAATATTAGAAGCGGTTACTGCGTAAATACAAACGTTTGTAAAGGAATATAAGTATTTGTTGCTATAACAACTACTTCTCTAAATTACGGTGAGAAGAAACATACCAATGCGATTATTAAAATATTAAAATCCTACAATTTCTAAATCAGAGAATGCAGAGCAAATTGGTATGTGATGCTAAAACAACTACTCTCTAAATTACGGTGAATAGAAACATAACAATTCAATTGTTAAAAATCCTAAGATTTATAAATCAGATAATGCACATCAAATTACTATGTGTTGCTATTAAAACTACTTCTCTAAATTACGGTGAGCAGAAACATACCAATTCGATTATTAAAATCCTACAATTTCTAAATCAGAGAATGCAGAACAGATTAGTATGTGATGCTAAAATAGCTACTCTCTAAATTACGGTGAATAGAAACATAACAATGCAATTGTTAAAAATCCTAAGAAAGTCCTCTTTTGATTACATATAGTCAAACGTCATTATAAAGCTTTCAGACTAATTTTCATATCAACTTTTCGTCCATCATACTCAAGTGAATTTTAGTTAAATGAAGAAAAAAATTGAATTAACTTGGGTCAGCCGGCATGTTTATGTCCACATAAATCCTTTGCTTCGACTAAGGCACTTAGAAAATTCGTTTATGATTTTCGAATGAAGCTTTTATAATTAGTATTTGTTTAAATCATAAAAGATGTGTTAATGAAGGATTGATAGGCATAAAAGAAGTGTCAGTGTACATGTTAATTACATTCAATAAATATATGATATGCACGAGGGATTAAGGATTTGGTGTAACATCACTGAAAGCTAAGTTTTGGACCATTCCATGTGATTATTCTGAAAAAACTTCAGCAAGCATATTATGAAGACATTGAAGCCCATGTGGTTACGGTTTGAACTTGTTGGAAGAAATTGAATGATGTTTTATAGGCTACCTTTTAAACTTCTAATGTTTATTTTTTTAAAAAAGTTTTGAGATAATGAACAGAACAATCTAACAGATTCGGCACCTCGTGGCTTATGTGCCATTCTTCGGAACCGTAAGAAAACTAACTTTTTTAAGAGTGAGACATCAATGTTACTCCAAATCTCTGATCTAGTTCAAAGATGAGAAATTTTCTCTAAAAATTCCATATCTTCGGATAGAACATAGCCAAAGATAACTATTGAAATATAAGGATATAGCATGCAAACAAACTTGGTGGGAAAAGTGGAAGATTAGTTTGCCTGTATGCATAATACATCAAAAGAATCAAGAATGCATAAAGAATGAACAATGACAATCTAATGTGAAGAAATTCATGATATTTTTTGTGTTTGCGAAAACATTGTCATTTCAAATGAATAGAATTACAATTGGCATATCATGATTTGAATTCCCCTCTTTAGCATGTCATTAATCAAAGGCAAGATGGATATTTTTAGCCTGTCCAACAAATAACACTATCAATGCCCTAAAATATTATGTAGAAAAAAGGTAGCAAAGAGAACATGTCAGAATCATTAAGTTGAAAGTAAATATGTATTTTATTTGTAGAGCATCTCATCAAACATAACTTAAGTGACCAAATTGTATACTTTTTTTTATCTCAATCTGTTTCTAAATATTATGTGGTGATGATTGAAAATCCATTTATTTATTACATTTAGATCATGTATTTTAATCTATATGCATACATATAGTTCCTCTATATGGTTCTTTAGATCTGCTGCACATATACAAATAAGAGAGAAATATGCACCCAAATAGTGACGGTAAATGGTTTTACCAATTATATCCATGATTTCAAAATATTGGTTCAAGGATGCATATATGAAACTTTTTAAAACATATACATGGCATTTAAGTCATCCATCTAAGGAATATAAGAATCATAGCTCAATTGGTATCAATGAAGTTACTTTAGGAACTATTTGACAATGTTGTAAAATGTAAACTCAGTTGCTTTGCCTATACTAAAGTTTTCAGCTTGAAACATAGCAACAATGATATTAACTGCAGAGTGTCACAAACATTGGTTTGAAAGCAACTAAGCATAGAGAAGGAAACTCGTTTCAAGTTCTATACTTTTCAAATCACCACATAAGCCTAGGAACCATAGAGAAATGAAGGTCTCATTAAACCTCAGTACATGAAAAGCAACTAGGTTTACACTTGACAAACTAATGTCAATCATTTTTCCTAAATAATGATACTTATTTGATGTCTTGCAAATAATATTTCCTTACTATACACTTCATAATCTAATGTCAAATCATTTTCCCTTATTAGAGAAAATTATTATTTTGTCATTAGTAATAGTGAATGAAAACATGAAAGAAAAGAAAACAAATACAAACATACCCTGGATACGGGGGATGCTAGCTGTTCATATCAGATGATACTATCAAATTTGAATATCAGTTTATGCTATTATTGTACAATAACTTCTATGTTGGACATGAAATCAACTAAATCCATTCTTTGTTCTAACATTGCAATAATATCAATGGAGGTCCTTAAAACCTTTCCAATTTGTCCGTAATTTAATGGAAAGTGCAAAAATTGTCATGCACAAATTGTGAAGTAAAAAGTACTGAGAAAATAATCACTCAATAAGGGTATATGACTGTCTAAGCATGGATTAAATGACATACCTTAGGATATTGTGAAGTGATTTAATGCTCATGTCTTCCTAATAGCTATCTCTTGCTAGTGGCAAATGCCTATCTATTACACATTCACTGGTGTCTTAAACAAAGTTTGGTAATTAACGATGAATAAAAGTAAGACCCATCTTAAACAAAGAAGGTTCCTAAGTTACCGTTGATAATCAATACAATAACCATAGCATATTTTACTAATTAAAGGACCAGTTGTCTGGATGCTAAAAAATTCATTCAATACAAAAAAATAAAAGGAATTAGTGGATAGAAAGAAAGAAAGAAAAATAATATTGCTGGATGAAATGAATCAAATTAAATGGAATATTGTAGCTAAAGATTGTTCTTTAATGACTTAAAAGAATAAAATTGGTCCTTTTCCAAAGTGAAACAAACCCATCAAATTTTGAAATTAAATCAGAATGAAATTGAATTTTATTTACTCAATATACCAGAACAAATCTAACTATTCTATTGCTGTTTACGTCGCTAAAGAGATTACTCCGGTGAATACGGCAGTTAACGGAGTTAAGGACTCTGTTCACGTTTCCAGTTTGCAGAAGAAAGTACCGTTGTAGTTCACGTTTAACGATGAGAATGAGAAACCTCCGATTTCAGCTAGGTATAGGAAGACCGTTCGATCAAGTTCAGAAGGTATTATCACCGCCTCTCTCTGGTTTTGTAAATGAGTTTTGTTTTGTTGCTTTATAGGAAGAAAAGTGAATGCATTGAGAGTAGCGAAGACGAAGAAGCAAGAAACATTGGAGAGTACATGGAAGATGATAGTGGTAGTGTGTGATAGTGTTGATGAGGGTTAATTGAGAAGGAGTGTCTTGGAAAGGGAAGATATGAATAGGTATGGTGGGCTGATTGTACCGAGGAGAAAAATAGGAATAGGTGGAGTGGGGAATTGGAACGGAACATTGGTTAAAGGGTCATGGTTGCATAGGAAACGTAACAACATTTAATTAAAACATAAATGATATTTGTACAATTATTTTTATACAATTTTTGTACAACTTTCTCTCTCATACTCACATTATCTTCTTATTCTCTCTCTTCCTTTTTTTCTCTCTATTGTTTTTGATCAATGAGAAGAGAGAACAAAAGGTTGTCCCAAAAGTTGTACCAAAAGAGTTGTTCAAATATCACTACTCTAATTAAAAATTGTATGGAAAAAGACAGAAGAGTTGATTGTGGGAGGGAACATAGGAATAGATAGTGGAATGCTGATTAGGATTAGCACTTAGGAAGTTAATGCTTGCACAGTGGAGGGAAAAATGAGGGAAAACAATTAGGGTTACCAATAGCTTTAGGGGATAACCTTTAGTAAGAAAGATATTACTTTGTCAACAATCCGTATAAAACTAGACTCTTGACCCGTGCGATATGAGAAGAAGTTAAACGAATAAGTCGGAACAATGTAAACATATATAGTTAATAGAAGTTTTAACAAAATTTAAAAATATGTTCCCTTCTACGACAACAATAGCAACAAAAAGAAATGGTAGCATACATAAAAAAAAGGTTTGAACTTTAATCATCAAGATACTTTACGAAAGACTTCGTAATAAACAACATTTGAGGTCGTATTAGTATTCTCTCCATCTCCATCAACGATTAGTATTTTCAATCCTTGTTTTGAAGTGACTCTTGAGATTGCAACGTACAACTGACCATGCGAGAACACAGGACTCGACAAATAAATTCCAACACTTTTAAGTGATTGCCCTTAACTCTTGTTGATTGTCATGACAAATAAAACATATATTGGAAATTGTCTTCTTTGAAATTTGAAAGGGATTTTAACATCAGATGGTGAAAGAGATAACCTGGTTATGAAAACTTTTTCGCCAATGTTACTTTCAAATATAACATTTCCTACAAATTTCCCCATTCTGGTTATGATTAACCTTGTTCCATTGCAATTTTGGTGCGTATGTTTGGTGGTTCCATTTTACAAACTCAACATCAACCCGATTTGCTCAATTGTTTTCACATATACTGACTGAAAACTAAATTAATAATCAATTTGTGTGTTCATCAGATGCAAGATGTTGTATCGAGAAAATATCTACAGTTAATATCACTATTAGTGGTGTATGAGATTTGAA
>Ga0228711_1001209_pt1 | contig 37189 bp, 27 predicted proteins | sample MedpolnodulmetaG_2_FD_177996 | JGI IMG/M metagenome (GOLD analysis project Ga0228711, IMG submission 177996) | Root nodule microbial communities from Medicago polymorpha collected in Santa Monica, California, United States - brown nodules | ecosystem: Host-associated > Plants > Roots > Nodule... | reverse complement strand
CCCCCGCGCACACACCAAATATCCACATATATGATTTGAGTTCAGAAGGGAGAGATACACACGCACGCAACATTTGTACACATGCAGTTTAAAATTTGAATGGGAGAGATACACACACGCAACATTTGTATACATGCAGTTTAAAATTTGAATATCGCACATATTATATGGATAGACAATTAAGTAGGTTGAAATTTTTTATGGACAAAGATCCATTTTAATCATGGGAAAAGAATTTGGAAACATAATTTAGTCAATAGAAATTGCCTTTCGCATTTCCATTAGAGACTTGACTAACGAAAGCGTTAGAGAGCTAAGCTATTTTTCAGGTTCATTTTCCGGCATCGGATAACTACTTCCACCTATCTCCACCACATCAAAAAATCACACGAGCATTTTCACTAGAACAAATTGGACTCAAGTTAATAGGAAAAGACAAATGAGATGTTTAATGGATGAAATCAAAGGAGATATATGTAAGTAAACACAAGTATTTAATGAGCTTCATCAAATGAAAAATTATTTGTAAGAACATGAGTTCAATTTTTAAGTAAAATAATTCTTTATCACACTTTATTTACCTCTCGGCCAAACTTCAGGTTAGTGGGCAATTCGTTAAGACTTTCTTTGAGAGTTTGCGGGGGAGGAAAATGGAATGATTCGGAAGGTGTGAAATATAGAGTAAAATTGTGATGTCTTTTGCATTTTTTCAAAGATTATATTTTTAGAAATTGATAAATTAATATTTATAATTAATATATTTTTTAAAATATTATAACCACATTGATTAATTTTAGAATTTATACAAACCCTTTAAAACCTTCTTTCAATACCCTTTTTTAGTTTCCTTAAAAAAAAAAAAAACCCTTTTTTAGTTCCCTCAAATAAGGAGCTAACTTCTCCAAAAATGGAGTTTAGGAAGAAGCCAGATGTCTATGTTAATGATTGGGTATTTTTTGTTATGAAGAAAAACAAACTCTCAAAGCCCTCCCTTCTCAATTTCCTTTATTTTTTCACTTGCTATTTCCTTTTTTTCAAAAGCTTCCCTCTTTCTTCACCTCTAAACTCGCAAACCAAATCTAAGAAAACTAGAAGGTTAACAAAGAAAAAATAGCTACTATGTAGTTGAGATTTTTCTTTTGAAATTTTTTTTTTTTTTTGAAACAAACAAATGAAAGAATTGAGGAATGGAGATGTTGCATAGAAATAAATATCTTTAGTTTTTTTGTTTTTGAATAAATAAAATCTTTAGTTTGTTTGTCTACAAAAAAAATGATACAGATGAACAAAAAGAAATCGGCAGTCACCAAAAAGACACGGAAATAGCACAAAGCAGCGAGAATCCGCACAACAGCAAGAAAACGAAATCGGGCCGTTGAAATATATTTATCAACGTTCATTATTAATTGGTAGAATACACACGGATCACGAATTTCAACCGTCGATTACTTCGAAACTGACGATGGAGATCAAATCTAGAAAACACAGTACTTTCTCTTCCATAAATGAATACACAGCTGAACCCTTGAATCCTTCATCCATAAATACATAACTCCTCTCACTATTCTCTTCCATTCTTCTCTCTCCGTTTGTTTGTTAAAGTCCATCATCTTTATCTATGTATTTTTTAATACCCAGCATTTTTTTACTTGTGAGCAACTCACAATGGTGTGAAAATTTTGGGTATTCAGAATTCATAGATGAAGATAATTAGAAGGACTATTTGTGATTAATAAATAATGGGCTGTTATCACTTTTTTGATTGTTTTGGGAGCAATCATATTTAATCATCTTTGGTTTTTAAGTATCCACATACAATCTCTAAATGACAACTAACCACGTCTCCGAAGATATGGTTTGTGGATACTAAAGAAGCTCATGGATGGATGAAATTATTGCTAACAAACTATGTATCCCAAGTCATATTGATAAACTGATGTTATTTTTTATTCATTTTTTGACATAAATTTTGTGAGATTGTAACCTGTAAGGGACAACTTATGAAAATAGTTATGACATTTTTCCAACTTATTTTTGTAAGTGGTTCAAGCTTAGATTATAAAAAAAAGCTTATTTTAACTTTTGATGTAGAAATGGCTTATGTAAGATTACAAATACAACCCTTGAAATTTAGTTGAGGTTTTTGCAATCAGAGATTGTAAAAACTAAACTTATCATGCTGATTATTCTTCCGTGATTTTTGTGATGATCTAAGCATATGTACTTGTTGCTATATTTCATCTTCCAATTATTATGTATTATGTATTATATATCACTATACGTTCCTATAATCTCATCTTTCATGTCTTTTTGTTTAACTGAAAATACGAGTGTTCCTTGTAATTAGTCCTCTTCTCGTCTTTTGCCTAAAAAATGACCGAAAATGGTTTTGAGATGACCTTCTGAATGTTTCTCACTTTCTTTCCATAGTGGTGTTTCCACTGTTAAATGTGATAGTTACTTTGTAAACAAAGTTGTATTGAGTTACTTTCGATGGCGGTGTTTTTATCACCTTAAGATTTTACCCCCATCCCGCGGGAACTCTCTTCTAAGCATTTTACTAAAATAAATTAAATATGTGTAAATTCAAGTAGTATGTACTTTTTTGAGCCAAATACTTTCAGGTGTCCTTTAAGTTTAACAATTGTATCAGATTAGTCCTTTAAGTTTTAAATTGGTCATTTAAGTCATACAACGTTTGCAACGTTACCCTTTTCCAAAAGGTGTTGTAAATGTCAACACCTTCTAAATATATTCCAAATTGAAGATGATGAAGGTTGAAGAGGAACAAAATGAAGACTATGGAAAACCTAGAAAAACGATCTTTTAATGATTTAACCTTGCCAAATCATCATTTAACAACAACACAAGCCTCATTTAACAGAGTTGGATGGAGAAGGGTAATGTTGTAAACGTTGTGTGACTTAAAGGATTAATCTGGTACAAACATTAAACTTAAAGGACTTCTGGAAGCAATTGAACTTTTTTTTCTTCTTTCAGAGGAGTACTTTACATATAGTATTTATTTGTATTTTCACATAATATGTTTATAAATTTCGTTTATATACGAATTTTATTGTTGTCACAAGAATCACAATAATATCTTAAATATTTCTTTGTTTAATGATTAAACTTTATTTTATTTGTTTGCTACAAATTGATTGGTAATAATAGAAATTTGATACTTTATATAATATTGATTGGGTCCTCACGGAAATTGAGTCGATGTAGAGAGAATACACCATGAGACGATGAAATTGGGATGATTATAGATGGCAGGGAAGGGAGTGGGGATGTACTCCCGCTCCGACTTTGCCTCGTTAACATCTTGACCTGTTTTTTTCTTTCATGACTCGGGCATATTTTATAGATCTCTACATCAATTAATATACGAGTATGAGGTGGAACCTATCTTGTGCAGATGTAGATGAAGCCTTGTGCAAGGTTGTATCTGAGGTATGATGAAGAGGGCGGCCGTCTTAGGTCCCTAAAAATAAGTCTGAAATTAGGGTCTCAAAATATAATATAAAATAAAATAAAAAAGGGATATTTTAAAGATTTCTCCCCCATAAACCTAAAGGCAGATGTGAATCTGCATTTCTGCTGGAATTTCAACGCAACAACCTCACCCGTTTAGCGCGGCTCACAGGTCGAAGGTGTCACAGTGGAACTTGACACCACTATGCCTCTCCAAGATCGAGCACGAAAACGGCGCGATTGATAACATGGAACTCAAGGTACCCTTCTTTTGTCTCGAGTACCAAATTTAACATTTGACAAAGCTAAATGCCACCGTTTCGACATGTGTAAATGTAGCAAATGAGAAAACTGTCGAGTGCAGTAGGTGGATCTGCAGAACTATTTGCATACATATATAATAATGCAGTGTACTAGAGTAGAAAAACATTGCATAAGCAAAAATGGATTGAACAAACCAAAAACGCAGAGCACCTATGCTTTCTATGCTTCCTAAAGAAGAAGCATAAAGCCATTATGCAAAACTAAGCTTTGCAAGCCTCCAAATTGAGAAATTTCACTACGTTTCTAACTATTATATTTTCCATAACGTATATAAACAATAGTGCAAGACTTATTAATATACCATATTTATGACTAACTTGAAGTGATGTTGTATATCAACATGTCTGCATGAAAAGCAATTATGTGCACTCAAATCCGATGGTACTAATGATTCATCGAGCAATGGCAACTTAACAATTATTTTCACTTCATCAATAAAAGCTGTAGCTAGACCTAAAGAAGCATCTAACAAAGATATTAATAATTTTAACCTGTTTTATGACAACTCAGAGGTCACAAGATTTCAATTGAATTGAATCAGAAAAAGGACCACATCAAACTATAAGAACATTTTTTAAAGTTATTATTACATTGACCATTAATTAATATGGAACTATAAAGTCAGCATCAAAACTAAAACCAACATAAAATAAATGATATAACAGACAAAAACATGAGGAGAATCTTCGAGAGCCAACATACCAAAGCATGTAGGTCTGTAATAATATTAAGGTCGAGGTGATATGAGACTTTCAATGTAGACATAAGAGTTGAACAAAGTAGAAGAGTGGCCTTGAATATCAGGACTTTTTACAGAACCATTCTTGTAATTGTAAACATATGCCTTATCCCAAAACTCCAGCAACACTTGGTCATCCGCCTCAGAAATATAAAGTAGATTGGCACAGGCATTAAAACCAAGGAATTTTATGAACGGAAAAGTGAACAATTTAGTCCAAGATTCTTTATTGCCATAATCCTTCATAAGCCAAATATCCAAATATATTTTGGTGTGAGCAAGGATGCATAAGCAATCCCTGGAAACCCCCAAATTGAAGTGCTCCAGAGGCTCATCTAGACCATAATCAGGCTGTAAAATTTTTTGATAAGACTCGTTACCTAAATCAAGGGAAAGGATGACCCGTGAAGATTCATTCCCTTGACCTAGTATGACCCAATTAAGGGTGCCGCTTACAAATTTCCCCAAGAGGCCAGTCCAGGGTTTGAAAGGGTTGTGGAGGCATCAACCACTAACAAGCGAACATTGCGCTGCCTGAAGATTGAAGACTGAAGATGAATGCATGGTTGTTCTTTGGATTTAATTGTCATGTTTATGTCATTTTGTTTTGCAACTTATTTTGGTGTGTTTTTTGTTTTACCATGGGATATAGTAACTCCCATTGATTGTCGTATTTAGCGTCTTCGCCACTTATGTTTTCATGTTTTCCGTCTTATGTATGCCTTTGTTTCCTATCCTTTTGCTTTTCTGTGCACTCCCTTATGGTTTGCAATGAATGCTAATTCAATTTGGATGGGGTTTTTTGTTTGTTAGTCTACATCGATTACTCATACTTCCATTTCATCATACCTATATTTTTTCCATTACTGTTGTGCCACTCTTTCCTCCATTATATGTTGTGAATGAGATGTAACTTATAACTTATATCATTATATATTCTCGGGCTGCTGTAAGATATGTCATTATAAATGATGCATCGAAAAAAAACTAGAGATTTTAGTTTAAACGAGTCTAAAATATACCACATGGATTAGCCTGGCCACTTCTCTATGTAGATGAAGTATAGAAGTTCAGATCATAAGACTGGATATGAAATACTTAGGTTACCATCGTTACATTATCTCAGGTATAGTTTTTTATGTCAAGAAACCATCATGAAGTGATTACTTGGGCAAGTAGTTTACTTTGTTCTAATTTACATCCAAATCACCTTACTGATATGCTCCAACACACATCAACAGTACATTTGGCTCCCATTATCTAAGGAAGTAGTAGATGAGCGACACTTTGAAAAGAATGTGGTTGAATGCGATTTTAAAAATGGAAGCTGTAGATGAGCGACACTTTGAAAAGAATGTGGTTGAATGGATGACTAAGGAAGACAAGCTGCAAGTCATGGTATATTATCTTCACCTTAAAATAAGTTATACTGCCATCATTTTATACATGATATCTAATTAATATTACAATTCGTTTCCGACTTAGCATTTTCCCAATGAGATATCAAGGACGGTTCTAAAGGAAAAGCGGAAAACGATGACACTCATTGATGACCAAACTCAAAGGAGGTATAAGTGTCGCTTGATTACCACAGAGAGAGCAAGTCATGAAAAGGACTTGGGTGGCCAATGGTTCAACTTTTGCCAAGAACGTGTGTTAGAGGTAGGTGGTAAACTAATCTTTGATCTTGAACAACCACCTAAAAACATGCACGTTCAAGTTGTTCCCAAATAGATCTTCGTTGTTCAACATCCGCCACTTTGACAAATCGCCTTAACTCTAATCCAAAACTATCTTGACTTGGGGATGCTGTTTCTTTGGTTCATTTTGTGCAATGTGAATATTGGTGTTAATACCTTTTTGGTAACTCTATGACAGTAGCACTTGCTTTTATAATTTTAGCTAATATGTAATCGTAATTTATACATTATTGGTTCCAATTAATTTCATCTTAATTATTATGATGTTTTCCTTGTCTCATGAATAAAATATATGCTCTTTTCATGAATCAAGACTTGGTAAGGCTTTCATAAATATTTCTAATGTTTGTGCAATATTCCTTAATTTGCTCATTTTTCCTTTGGAACAATTTTTTTACGAGATACATTATTCAACCCGTGCGAAGCACGGGTTTGTAACTAGTTAAATAAATGAAAATGTAAAACTAAAACATAATTTTTTACCACAATTTAAAACTCACACGCCATATAAAACATCATGTTTATCACATTTTTGGCCACCGGATATGTTTCTACCTAACTTAAGTCTGGTTAGTTTATTTCACTACTAAAAAAACAAAAATTAGTGAGGGATATTTAGTGAGGGAAAATGTGAAATTCCTCTCTAATTCCGTCACTAAATTTTGCGACCAACGAATTTGTGAGGAATTTCATTTTTTCTGTCACTAATTTCCCTCACTAATTTTGCTTTTTCTAGTAGTGTTTGTTAGATTTTCAATTTGTCACACTTTTAACTTTACAGTCCAAAGCTATATATTGCATCAAAATGGTCATTCAACATCTCAATTTATTACTGCAATGGGTAAAATATCTCATAGAAAATGAATTACCAAAACCAATTTAAACAAAAGATAAATAATGCAATATATAGGACTAATTACTCATTTCTAGAAACATTCAACACAATAAATACGGACATAAAAAACATAGTAATATAACTTACAAACATTACAATGTTACAAGCAAAATTCTGGTTGGCTTTAATAACAACGAAATCAAATCATGTATTTATTTGACAAAACAACTTAGTACTAGAAATTTCTCTAATTTACAACTAAAAAAGCAGATCATTTCTGCTATGGGAATTTCCACCAGTTAATTTCTCATCTTAGAGATAATCATTTTCAACAAACTATCAATGTTGTTTCCACACTCTTTGTGTCATCTCTTCAATAGGGACATTCTTTGTCTAGGGACAAGGAAAAAGTCCAAATTTGTCATGAACAAGATCCAACCATAGAAGAAAAAGAAGATACCAAACTTGAAATAGCAAATCATTGAATGGAAAGCTTGTGTAATGACAGCAGTGAATAGAAAGTTGACACAAACTGTTACACTTTTTTCCTGGAGAACGAGTCTCTAGTGGAAACATCTCACTTGGAACAAATTTTACATATTGTTACATTTTCATTCATTCAAGTTGCAATTTGCACATAAGTTTCAAATTTGAGGGGGGTATTTATAAAATTAATAGGAAAGCTCTTTGGTAAATTATAAAATTGTATATAATGACTATCTATCTCACGGTTCAAAATGTATTCAGAAGCTCTTAATAGGAAGAATGCTAATGCTTATAAATTCAAGAGTAAGTAAATATTAGAGAGAACAAAACCAATATGCATTTATGTAATACTCATAAGTCAAAATATATTCACATACACAATACATTTTAATAGACCCTATTTATTTATTTTTTATAGATTTGAGCACTAACAAAAATTCATAGATTCAAACACATAACACATATTAACAGATCCATTCATAGATTCAAAAAATTGTCGTAATTAGCATGTTGCTGTTTAATTAATTTGAAGAATGAATATCAGAAATATCATTACCACATCCATTTCGGATGCCCTACTTAAATCATCTCTATGGTTTTTTGCTGGCAGTTAGATCTCTTGAATTCTTAATCCTTTGTGAACAAGATTAATCACCCACACAAGTTTAAAACACGTAGAAACCGTTTTCCATTCCATATTCTGTTAACAAAATCCTCTTGATGAAATAATAATAGTGATAGAAAAATAGCAAAAAACAACAGTTTATAACATGCAAGCATCCAACATCCGAAACATCTCAAATTAAATTCGAAAACACCAAAACTAGTAATTGTAGGTCAAAAATTCGAACCAACATAAAATAAATAACATTTAGGACGGAAACACTACGTAAGGAGAATCTTTGAGAGCCAACATAGCAAAGCGTGAAAGTCAAGGTGATATAAGACTCTCAACGTAGATATTAGAGGAGAACCTAATAATAGCGGAGCCTTGAATCTCAGGAATCTTTAATGTACCATTCTTGAAATTGTAAACATATACTTTATCACAAACGTATAGCCACACTTGGTCATGCTCTATATTAATACAAAACAGATTGGCATAGTTATAATAAATGAATTCTCTGTATGGAACAGTGAACAATTTAGTCCAAGAATCCTTGTTACCATAATCCTTCATAACCCAAATATCCAAAAGAATGTCGGTGTGAGCAAGGATGCATAGGCAATCCATGGAAACCCCAAGTTGAAGCACTTTAGAGGTTCGTCTAGACCATAATCAGGCTGCAAAATCTCTTGATAAGACTCGAAACCTAAATCAAGGGAAAGAATGACCCATGAAGACTCATTATCTTGATCTTTTATGGCCCAATGAATGGCGCCACTTACAAATTTCCCAACAAACCCTTCAGGTTCACCGTTGTTTTCAGAAGGGAAGTCTGGAATCCTTCTCCAAACATTGGTACCTAAAGTATGAACCTTAACTTATGTTTTGCAAAATTTATAAGAGTTACTATATTGATAGCTTGCAACAGCAATTACTTTGTAATTATCAGTGAAACGATCATACCCGACGCCGTATAAAGTTTTTATTGTACGGCCAGGTAGATTTAAAGGTGGCAATGTCTTCAATTTTCTAGTACAAGGGTTCCATACTACCATATTACGATGTTTATACTTGCTTTCATACGTTCTGAAACAGATAATGCCATCGCAAGAAGTCAATCAGATAAGCTTGAATATCACGAGTTTAAAGGGAACTTGAGCATTGACTCTTGGATGGTGCTAAGTGAGTTTCTTAAAATAAAGGGAAGTTGGGAATCATAGAGAAGGACTTCGCTTAAACCCCGCAGGCATATGAGAAGGTGGTAATGGTGGGTCTGTGACAAGCGGAGGTGATCTTTAGCGAATTTGGGATCGGACATTATTGAATTTAAGGACTTACAGACGCACTTGAGTTTCAAGAGTGACTTCACAGGTAGTCTATAAAGGATTTCTAACAACAAATCAAGAGTTAATAGAGTAAGTATGTTGAGAGGATTTCTTGTTCCTGTTGCACATGGTTGCCTCATGTTTGTGGCGGCTGCGGATGAACCAATGTATACTCGCAAAATACATCGAAACCCTACCAATGTATACTCGTTAACGGTGTGTTAATAATATTAGTATATATATATGGACCAAGTTTTAAGGACCAAGTTTTTTTATATAATTTTTTTTTTAGGGAAGTTGTTTTATATACGTGTAATATTGATTTGTTTTTTTATGAGTAAACACAACAAGTTAGCTTCTAATTCTAGTGGATAAGTTTGTGTTGCCTAAAAAAGTGTAAACGATAAGTTTCTCACGAGTTTATAACTTATCTTTTATAACTTATCTTTTATACGTTGTTTTAAATAGTGTTAACCTTATAGCTTATAACCTATGAAGCTCAAATACATGATACGATACGGCACTGATACATCGATACGGAAAAATTTTAAAATTCAAGATACGATACGGGTGTGATACTTCAATAAAAAAATTAAATTTAAACTACATATTAAAACTCAAAATACAAAATATGGACTAAAACTCAAAAGCAAAAAAGTTGGCGCAAAACCTAGACCAAACAAATATAGAAAAACGATAAGGCACAACAATGAAATTGCCTTCACACAACAATCAACAATAGCATTGTTCTCAAAAAAACAAAGAGACACAAAACAGACGGCGGCAACAATAGAAATATAAATGTAAGTAATATTGATAATAAAGAAAGCGACAATTAGTCAATTACATATATGATATATCCTAAATAGAAAACATCATTACTTAGTCAATTAGATATACACCAAATATAATAGAAACATCAGGTAGCTCGCACATATCAGTTTTTCACCGCCTATCGCTCGTATCCCAGATGTATCTGAAAAGTATCGGATAACTGTTTTTTAAAAAAATAAAATCTAATCTTCAGATACATATGTATCGGGAAGTATCAGGCAGGTATCGGTGCAGGATACGTAGGGGATACGTTAAGTCATCCATTTTGAAGTATATGGGCACGATCAACTCTTCTCTTCTCTGCCCTCCTCATCTCTTCGCTGAAACCCACTCTTCTTAATCTTCCAAAACTCAATTAAATGAAGTAGCTTGGAGAAAGAAAGAAAAGAATAGCCCATAAAAATAAATGGTAAAGGTAGTAGTTTGTATATACGTAAACTGAGTTTAAATGTACATACTTAAACTGATTTTGCATGTACACATTTAAACTTACACTTAAACTTAATTTATGTTAATTTTATTTTAAGTGATGTAGTCATTCTTAAATTTAAACTACGTTAACCTTAACCTTCAATTAATATTTGTGCATACCTAAATTAAGTTTATACTTAAACTTAATTTACGTTAGCAAAAGGTTAACAATTTGTACATACTTATATTAAGTTTAAGCATACATACCTAAACTTAGTTTGTATTAACCTTATTTCAAATTTTGAGTGATGAAGTGCGTAAATTTAAATTACGTTAACCCGGGATTAACACTTAAACATAGTTAACAAACTCTGCTAAGTAGTCAATAGAAATATAAAAGCATGGGAGATAATAATTTTATTGTTGTCTTCCTTCAATTTTGTATATACCAATAATGCTGCACACTGAGGTCGTCCATAGTTGTTGAATACATTTTTCTTATACATTTGCATTTCCCAATTTTTGAAATCAAACTTGTATTTGATAGCTTTTGTATGTGATCGTTGAAAGTGATAAAAGTTAACAACTAAGGTGCACAAAAATCAGTTTTTTATTATTATTTTTAGTAATTTTATTTTAATCTAGCTACATCTTGACTAGTCTTTGGATTTTTTTTGTTATTTTAATTTTCCAATTATAATATCAAAAGTAACAATGAAAAATGTTCGTTTATGCACTTCAACTCATGTGTCGATATCATATCAGTGTTGGATAGTGGCTATGCATTCAATAAAAGTGTTGGTGAGTTAGAGTTTGTTCTTACTAATTAATGTGCATATTTTCAGAAACTTGAAAATTAACCAGTATAACATCTCATATTAAGTGACAAGCTAATAGAATGTATGTCCACTGAATTATACAACTTATAAACATGCCTTCCAAATTGGAACTAGTGGATCAGAGAAGGATCCATGGATGATTTTTTCAGCAATCAATTGGTTTGCCCTTTGGGAGTAGTGTATGCCATCCCAACTAATATGTTGAGAAGGATTTGTACATGGATTTCTATTCATCCCACAGTTTGTGCCGTAAGAACCGGTGTAACTGCCGCAACAGAAGTCTATGAGACACACAAAACCTGTCACAAATCAAGGCTAAGTATTTAATAGATATGCACAGTTAGTACAAAAAGAAAATATACCGTCAACTAATTATAAATTGTTACGTCGCTAAAAATATTGACTTTAATCAGAACTAACTCAAAAGTAGTGTAGATGTTTTGTGATGGCTTGATATATTAACACTGACGGTGTATCAAAATTGAACTCGTAAGTTAACTATGCATTGGTTTATTTTAGGATTAGGGTTGTGTGTAGTCATAATCTCGTGACCGCACTAAGTCAGCCACATTTGTGGTCGTTCGATCAAGATCGGCAGATTCAAATTTCAAGCTCGTATTTCATTTTTTTTTAAAACAAAATCTGCATTGAAATTTAAACCATCCAATCGTTGATCCAAACATCAACGTGGTTGGCTGCATGCATTTATGCGTTACGAAATTGTCACTGCACACGGCTCACATTCCTAATGGTGTGTTATTTTAAAGACTTAAAGATCACCTTGGCTCTTTGCATTGCTGATTAGTTCATATTTGGCTTTGTACATATCAACATATGTAAATTTGGCCTGTATGAGTTCTTTCCTTAGTTGAGACACATGATCCTTTAGCTTCATGTTAAATTCCTGAGTTATTTTGTTCTGAGGTTCCACACATCCATTGGCATCTAGGTTACCCGTTTTGTTCGCATAAGAGTGGTAATTCATGGGCAAACATCCAACTGGACCGACGTTGTGTATCCAGAACACTCTTGCACCTTCATTGTATAGTAGCTAAAACATAGCCATGACAAGTATTTTAGTTCAATAGTCTCTAAACGTAAAATATTGTCCTTAAACTATCACTCGCTCTCCAATTTGGTCTCTGAACTATATAAATATGATAAATATAGTCTCTAAATGACTCTAAAATATGATAATGTTACCAATTACCTTCACTGCTTGGGAGAAATTGTCCAATATTTCAGGAAATGACCTTTGAACTTTTTCCTCTGAAGTGTATAGAAAACCAGAGGCAAGATCATTTAGTCCGATATCAATTGTGTAAAGGGCCTTAGAAAAGTCCTCAGGTCTTGGAAGACCACATTTGAGAGATGGTTCTGTCCCTGGATTATCATTCATCAGGAATCACCATTTACTACATTTTCAATGTCCTCAACTATGCTATAAATCATAGCAAATTGTTAAATTGGGAGGATACTGCATAATTTTTCAATGTTTTTGTTGTAAACATGTGATATTTTGACACATAATTCACAACAAAAATTGACAACAGTTTGGATAGTTAACAAAATTTAAATATGGTGTCAAGACTCATTAATCGTTCGTTGAAACGCATAATAGAAACAAGCAAGAAAATGCAAAGATGCAGAAAACTAACCGTTATTAAACAGAATCCTTGTGTGTGACTTGAACTGTATGAACTGGGATACTTGAAGTCCAAGATGGAATGGACTCCAACCACTACCAGGATGAATCGTTGCACCGCCTGCTGCAAAGTTGGCACCATACCTGTAATTTGATCCAACTGAGTTCAAATATGCACTTAGATACGGTACCTTCAGTTCTTCAGCTGCATATGTCCACACAAACACACAAAATTGAACAAAGGTATGAGGTAGCATATATCCACAAAAAAATATTACATAGTAATAATGACATAAATAACTAGAAGGTTTAATTCAACTTTAATTCACAAGTATTACGAGTGTGTGATTTTGGTCCCCACTTTCATGAGAGCAATTTTAGTCCCTAATATTTCCATCATTATTGAAAATCGTCTCTCCCAATTTTCACCCCATTCCCCCTATTTCAGGACTCATCATTGTGTAATTTTTGTCTCTCACTCTAACATTAAGCATGATTGCAATGCAAACACATTGGTCCTTTGAAGTGTAGCTCATTATCACATTGGTTATGAATCAACCGAAATCGCAAACACATCCACATTGGTCCCTTGAAGTGTAGCTCGTTATCACATTCACCCTGGAATCTACTTTTTAATAGTTAATTTAGTTCTCAGTTGTGTTTTTCGTTGGTCAACTTAGTCCATAAACTTGCTAGCTAAAAAGGCACCAGAGATGTGTTTTCAAAATAAATACATTTAGGGGACTACTGTGGCAACGCCGCGTACATTCAAAGACCAAAATGACTATTTGTTCTTAATTGAGCAAAAAACCAAAATAGTATAATTAGGACTAATCATGAGACTAAAATTATATAAATGAAATTATGCGATGTATAACATTTTTTTACTGAATTAAGTAATGCATAACATAAGCTACAACCTTTAAGCTAAGGGTTAACGGAGTTGGAGAAAATAAAGAACCAATATGCTAACATTTTCCGATAAAAATACGTCAATACGGTCCAAATGACTCAGTTAAAGATGAGTGAAAAAATTGATTATTTCATTGATGCATGCAAAAACAATTGAAAGAGGTACGTAAGATAATGTTTCTTTCTACTTACTTATATAATCAATTATGAGACGGCCATCAGAAGCTCTTCCTGATATGTTTCCGAAGCTTATGCCATTAGGAGGTTGATTACATGTGAAAGTTGCATATGCAGTTCCGGTATCTGAATTTGAGTCACCAAAGTTATAAATTGCAGGGTACACACATTCATGACTTGAAACTTGAATAAATGTACATGTCACATACAGGTTGAAACACCAAAGTACATGAATTAACCTCATGCTCATGGAATTCATGAGGCTAATTCATGAAACTTTAGGTTACAATGAGAATTTTGTCACAAGTTAAATGGGATGGGAAGACTTGAAAGGAAATCTAATCTAAATAGAGTAAACGGAATTTATTTCATGCTGTATTTACGGATTACGGTTGAATCAATGCTTTGTGGAGCCAAAGACACCATGCTTTTGGACCAAACACTTGTGAGAAAAAAAAAGCCTAAGAATAGCTAAAAAAAATAAAACAACAAAGTGTGCATAAGAACTATCAACCTTTATGTACCACCCAAACCAACTCTAAATTATTAAGGTATCTTTCCCCTCTAAAGTTATAGGGTAAACACAAAAAGTTTAAGGTGGTGAATCGACGGTTCAAAACAATTTTGCACAGACAACCAATGAAAGCACTTAGAAATGGGAGAAGGTAGTTACATGTTTTCTATTAATATTTTATTAGTCTGATGTGGTGATTCTGAGTACTTTCATTGGTTGTCTGTGCAAAATTGCTTTGAATAGTCGGTCACAATTTGAATTGATTTATAAGTTGGCAATATTCAATTGTTTATTTAACAAGTTCCAACCGATAAACAAGGTGGTGTAGTGAAGAAGAGATAGTAAGGAGTATAGAAATACAAAAGCATATTATTAGATTTCATAAAAGTGCTCTCTCTTCTCTTCTCCAAACCTTGTCCTTTCCACTTTTCTTTCTTTTTCAGTTAAATAAGTGATTTCCACATATTTTCAATCTTATTTCATTTGATTTTATGATTTACGTCTTTGTGCAGTGTGTTTTTATTTCTCGTCTCAATGCGGTGTTTATTTGATCCAAGTTGAAAGATTAAATTTAAGCAAGTGCAGATTCGATTAATGACTTCGTCAACGCTGCAAATCCAAAGAGATGATTATTTCGGATACCTGAATATAGTCATATTTGTAGGCATATATATTATACAGTTTGATGCTATTATTGTGAATTTGTTTGTAGATTCATCCTTTATTGTTTTCAGCGACTTTGAATTTGTATTTTATCGATGTACTTTATCAAATTGAAAGAATGAATATTGATTATTTTTGTAAAAAAAATAAATTACAAAAGCATGGGAGATACTAATTTTATTCCCGTCTTCCTTCCACTTTATATCAATTTGTTGGCCTCACTTTGTATATATTAACGCAGCTATTGCTGTCTTGCTTTGCAAGTAATCTTAAATGGATGAATATTGAGAGAGAAGAAAGTGTTGGAAAGTTTGTTATGATTTTAATTGATAGATGAAAAGAGTTTACAAGTTATTTATATACATGACTTGGAGAGTAAGTCACCATGTAACAAACTGACAAACTTATCCACAAGTAAAACTAATCAAAACTAATTCTGCTAAACTTGATTATGGATTAATCACAACTAATAGTTGTATCGATGCTATTAATGCTGCTCACTAACGTCCTCCGTAGTTGTTGGCCTCACACCTTTGACTTGAAACACTTGCTAGTTTAAGAGAGTTGGTGTCGAATACATTTTCATGTTTAACCCTCTAAATTTATGAAATCAAACTTGTATTTGACAACTTTTGTATGTGATTGTCGAAATTCAATGTCTATTTCATTGGATTTAGATAATTATAATATCAATATCAAAATTAACAATGAGGAGTATATGAAAAATGTTTGTTTATGAACTGCTATTTTTAATGATAAAGATTATACCGGGAAGTTGACCTTGCATTTTTCAAAGTGAAGTAACACATGTGTCGATGTCATATCAGTGATATGCATTTAATCAAAAATGTTGGTGTTGTAGAGTTTGTTCTGACACAAATTTCTGGTTTATTAATTAAAAGACTTGAAAATTAACAACCATAACTTATGGACATACATCTCATATTAAGTGACAAGCTAATAAATGTATGTTCACTGAATTATACAACTTAGAAACATGCCTTCCCAATTGGAATTTGTGGATGAGAGAAGGATCGATAGATGATTTTTTCAGCAATCAATTGGTTTGCCCTTTGAGAGTAGTGTATACCATCCCAACTAATATATTGAGAAGGGTTTGTACATGGATATCTATTCACAGTTCCATTTATGCCGTAAAGGTTGTGACAGAAGTCCAAACGACTAACAAAACCTGTCACAAATCAAAGTTAAGTATTTAATTGATAACATTGTTAGTATGAAAAGAAAATATAGCATCAAACCAATCATAAATTGTTTGTCGTTAAAAATATTGACTTTAATCATATATCATAACTAACACAAATGTCGTATCTGATGTTTCATGATTGCTTGATATATTAAGATTGAAAGTGTAGTCACAATCTCATGACTGCACTAAGTCAGCCACATTTGTGGTCGGCCGATCAAGAACGGCCGATTCAAATTTCAAGCTTGTATTTTATATTTTTTTTACATCTGCATTAAAATTTTAACCGTCCAATCTTTAATCCAATCATCAACGTGGTTGGCTGCATGCAGTTATGCGTAACGAAATTGTCACTGCACACGACTCGCATCCCTAATTTGATGATAATGAAAACATTGCATTCTACTGAATGGTGTGTTCTTTTAAAGACTTGAAAATCACCTTGGCTCCTTGCATTTCTGATTAGTTCATGTTTGGCTTTGTACATATCAACATATGTAAATTTGGCCTGTAGGAGTTCTTTCCTTAGTTGAGACACTAGATCCTTAAGCTTCTTGTTAAATTCCTTAGCTATTTTGTTTTGAGATTTTACACAGTCATTGGCATCTAGATTACCCTTCTTTTTCCCATACGTGTAGTAATTGAAGGACAAACATCCAATTGGACCTGTGTTGTGAATCCAGAACACCCTTGCACCTTCATTGTATAGTAGCTAAAATATAGCCATGACAGGTATTTTAGTTCTATAGTCAAAGAATAAACATTCAATTTTGTCCCTAAACTATCACTTCCGATCTTAATTGGTCCCTGAACTATATAAATAGTCTCTAAACTATTCTTAATCCATCAAATGAATCCCTAAATTAAATTAAAGTAGGAGAGAGATAATTCAAGGACTAACTTGATAGATTTAGAATAGTTTAGGGACTATTCATTACATTTTTATAGTTCATGGACCAAATAAAAAATAGTGTAATAGTTCAAGGACCAAGTATTTACTCTTGATAAAAAAAATTATATGATAATGTAAATTGGAAATTGGTGGTGGCTAATTACCTTCACTGCTTGGGAGAAATTGCCCAATATTTCAGGAAATGACCTTTGAACCTGTTCTTCTGAAGTGTATTGAAAACCATAGGCAAGATCATTTTGTCCAATATCAATTGTGTAAAGGGCCTTAGAGAAGTCCTCAGGCCTTGGAAGACCACTTTTGAAAGGTGGTGATTCTGTCCCTATAAATTACCATTTACTCTTTTTCATGTCTCAACTATAATATTTCGAGTATGATATAGACAAAAATCGGTAACAATTTAGATGGTTAACCAAGTTTATATATGTGGTTAACTATGTTAATACATATAAAAAGGTGTTAGAACTCATTAGCAGTTCGCTAAGAGGCATAATAGAAACAAGTCCAGGAAAAAACTAACCGTTGTTAGAGAGTTGATTAAACAGAATCTTGGTGTGTGACTTGAACAATATGAACTGAGATACTTGAAGTCCAAGATTGAATAAATGATAACCACGGGGCTGAATAGATGCGCCGCCTACTGCAAAGTTGGCACCATGCCTGTAATTTGATCCAACTGAGTTCAAATATGCACTGAGATATGGCAGTTTCAGTTCTTCAGCTGCATATGTCCACAAAAACACACAAAATTGAACAAAGATATGAGGCAGCTTCAATTCTTCAGTTGCATATATCTAGAAGGTTTAATTCAACTCTTAATTCACGAGTATTACGATTGTGTGATTTTGGTCCCCACTTTCATGAGAGCAATTTTACTCTCTAATATTTCCATCAATATTGAAAATCGCAATATCAGGCTCTCCCAATTTTCACCACATTTCCCCTACTTTAAGACTCATGATTGTGTAATTTGGTCTCTCTGTTAGAACAGCAACTAGTAACAAAAGGTTAAATAAGAGAACGAAAGAGAAAAGACAATGAACACACTATATTTGTTAATGCAGACCAATTGTGCCTACCTCTGTGACTATAGAGCAGCCGTTTCTACTACTGTGATAAGAATTAGGGTTTCAGTGTTACAAGCTGTATATATAGTACTACTACGATTCAGTTTACAACACTCTACATGAGCCATACTTCAACACTCATTCTTACGTAAAGCACAATTACAATGCAAACACATCGGTCCCTTGAAGCATAACTTGTTATCATATTGGTTGTGAATCTACAAAAACTGAAAATACATTCACGAATGTCTCTTTTATTAGTCAATTTGGTCCTCGAATCTATTTTTAGATGATTAATTTAGTTCTTAAATGTGATTTCGTTGGTCGATTTAGTCCGTAAACCTACTAACTAAAGAGGCACTAGAGATGTGTTTTCAAATTTGATACATTTAGGGGACTACAGTGGCAACACCTCTTACATTTAAAGACCAAAATGACTATTTGCTCTTAATTGAACGAAAAACCAAAATTGTACAATTAGGACTAAGGAGACTAAAATTATGGAAGTGCTGGGAAAATCATAGAACCCTTTCATTAAAATGGAAAATGTGAGACAAAATTACACGATAATGATATTTTGATTGATTATTAGTGAAATTAAGCAATGTATAACATTTTTTGACTGAATTAAGTAATGCATAACATAAGCTACAACCTTTAAAAAGTTTCGATAAAAATATGCAAATACAGTCCAAATGACTCGGTTAACGATGAGTGAAAAAAGTGACTATTTCATTCATCCATGCAAAAACAATTTAAAAGGTTGCATATTTGTTATACATGGATGTTAACCATTTAAAGAGATTCCTTCAAAAAACAAAAAAAAACACCATTTAAAGAGATAAGATAATGTTTGTACCAAAAAAAAAAAAAAAAAAAAAAAAAAGAGATAAGATAATGTTTCTGTCTACTTACTTATAAAATCAATTATGAGACGGCCATCAGAAGCTCTTCCTGATAAGTTTCCAAAGAAACTTATGCCATTTGGAGGTTGAACACCTGTAAATATTGCATTTGCTTCTCCAGTATCTGAATTTGAGTCACCAAAGTTGTAAATTGCAGGGTACACACATTTGTCACTTGAAACTTGAATAAATGTACATGCCACATACAGGTTGAAACACCAAAGTGCATGAATTAGCCTCATGAAATTCATGAGGCTAATTCATAGAAACTTTTAAGTTGTACACTAATATTTATACATTGACAATTTTGTCAAAAGGTAAATTTGACAAAATGTGTTTCATGCTGTATTTACGGATCATGCTAGAATGCTTTGAAACACCATGCTTTTGGACCAAACACTTGTGAGAAAAAATGCCTAACAATAGCTAAAAAATTAAAAGAACAAAATGTGCATAAGAACTATCAACCTTTACCCAAACGAACTCTAAATTATTAAGGTATATTTCCCCCTCTAATTAAAACATTTTTTTTATTGTTACTTTATTAATCAATCTAATGTGGCGATTCTTGGTGTTTTCATTAGTTACATGTGCAAAATTGCTTTCAACTATCGGTCCACCACCTTTAAACTCCAACACAAAAGACTTGGTTGTAGTTGTGATCTTCTTATTTTCATTCACTTAAGAAATTGGTCCAGCCACTTTAAAATCAATTCATTTTGATTTCTCTTTCGTATTTTTTGAATTAAAAATGGTGAAATATCATATTTAAATTTTATCTTTCAGGGCTTTTAGTGTAATTTTATGGTTGTCGTTAATTTTAAATGACTAGGTTGTATGACAAGTCACCTAAAATATGTCACATCACCATTTTTTTAATCAAAAAATATGAATAAAAGATCAAAACCTGATTTTAAAATTTGGATCAATTTTGAGTGAAAATATAGATCTATTAAGAAAAATGAAACCAAGAAATAAAAGGATCAAACACATAGAATGAAAAGATTATTAGTTAGTTTTTATTAAAATATAATATAAAGTTTAAAAAAAATTGCCTGAAATATGTATCAATATTACTAAATTACCTTTTGTGTATAAATGCATCCAATGTTAACTTTTCATATTGTAAGATAAATTGGTGGTTTTTATAAGAGATATATTTGAAAATAGAGTAATAAATGTATCTAAAATTTGTAGAGGATCTTAAATTAAGAGACAAACAAATTTTTGTAAAAAGTCTTCTAATTAGGAACGAATAGATAGATTATTATATAGCAAAATTAGAAATCAGGCTTCTCACTGAGAACTAGATAAATAACACTTAAATCCATTTTTGTATAGTAAAAATTGTGCAAGCTTCAAGTTGCTGAAAGAGAGGCCTATGGACTGCTGTAAACTATTCTTTTGGATTAGAGATTTGGGAGTTGATAATGTGATTTTTGAACTAGATTCCAAAGTAGCAAGTTGTAGACTCTCAAACACCGACACTTCTGATCAAATGTATGTTTGGCATTCAACGCATGTCAATGTGTGACACCCACATGACACTAACACATACAATTACAATAAATTATATCATTTTTTTCAAATTATTGTCGATGTCATCGTGTTCGTAATGTGCCTGTCTTTGTGTTTGTGTTTCATAGATAGTAGATCATTTTTAATAGCCATACTTTTGATTCATCTGAGTTGGGTTATATAATAAAAGGTTGTATCCGATTTAATACCTTATATTGTCCAAACTCTACGATGGAATTCACTAGGAGGCAAATATTACATCATGAAGAAATAGAAGAAACTAAGTGATAGTTACGTAGATAACTTGTTCCACAAGCTATCTAGGTAGTTAGTTATGACTAACTACATTTGGATTTATATAGCATACAATCATTGTACCATAGCTATCCTACACCTCTATGAACTCTATATAAGTTGTAATGACAATTTAGTTCATTCATTTCTTCTTTCATAATATGGTATCAGATTTCTCGAGAGAGAGAGAGAAGTTTGTTACGATCCACATTGGGATCCACATCTTTTTCGTTGCGTTCTTATTTCTTTCTTGCATTTTCTCGTGTTTTCTTGCATTTTCTTGTTGTTTCTATTGTGTTTAATCATGTTTCTATCCTCTGTTTCTTTGGAATCTTTCTCTTTTCTCGTTTTGTTCGTTTCTTGTTACACAAGAATCACTTCTCGTTACTTCTTCTCTCTCTTGATTCCATTTTCTCAAAATCTGCAAATCTTCCATGGCTCCTCGTCAAGCTTCAACTTCTCAGTCCAATTTTGATACTGATTCTGTCTACTATGTTCATCCAAGTGAAGGTCCTAGTTCTTTAGCCATTTCTCTAAAGCTTAAAGGCTCCAATTATCTTGCTTGGAGTCGTTCAATGCAACATGCTTTAGGAGCGAAGAACAAGCTAACTTTCATTGATGGTTCTATGCCAATTCCTGATCTTGGTGATCTCAACCACAGTGATTGGGAACGATGCAATCATCTTCTTCATTCATGGGTTCTCAATTCTATTTCTGAATCCATTGCTCCAACCATCGTTTTTCATGACACAACAATTTCTGCTTGGGAAGATTTGAACGAACATTTTGCTAAAGTTGATCACATTTATATCTCTACTTTAAGATCTGCTTTCAACAATCTCAGACAAGGTACTAAATATGTTCTGGAATACTTCATTGAAATGAGGTCTCTAAGGGATGAATTGAATTCCCATAGACCTATTCCAAATTGCACTTGCGTTCACCCTTGTAGATGTGATTTTGTTCATGTTTCTAAGAATTACAGAACTGAAATCAAATCATTCAGTTTCTAACTAGTTTGAATGATTCTTTCTCTGTAGTTAAGACTCAAATCCTCCTTATGGATCCTTTATCATCCATTAACAAGGTATACTCCTTAGTTGTTCAGGAAGAAAGTTAAAGTGTTGTGATTTCCCCTCCTGTTAATGTTGATGATCAAGCATCTCAATCAATGCTTCTAATTCAAGAAGATTTCAGACTCATGGAAAAGGTTCCACTCGTAACGGTAACAACGAGAATGGTTCTAGGTATTGTACCTTTTGCAATCGTCATAACCACACTATTAAATTTTGCTATCAGAAGCATGGTCATCCTAATCTTAGCAAAGCAAGTTCATCTGTTAATTCTGCTAACATTGAAGGTTCTGAAGCAATTAAACCTATGCTGCTCACCAATGTATTATATCCTCCTGCTTTCAATTCAATCTTATTTCAGTTTCAAAGTTATGCAACTCACTGTCTTTTTTTGTGCAATTATCTTCAAATAGTTGCACTATTCAGGATTTGAATACCAGGAAGATGTTTGGTATGGGTGAGAACTTAAATGGCATTGGTGGTGAATTCAAACTTGTATTTAACAACTTTTGTATGTGATTGTTGAAATTCAATGTCTATGTTGACTTATTAGTAATCTTTGGATTTAGATAATTATAACATCAATATCAAAATTAACAATGAGGAGTATATGAAAAAAGTTCGTTTATGAACTTCAATATTTGCGAAAGGAAAAAGGGGATATTACTAGGCCCGTGCTATTTTTAATGATGATAAAGATTATGTCCGGAAGTTGACCTTGTACAAAGTGACCTTGAATTTTCAAAGTGAAGTGACACATTTGTCGATGTCATATCAATGTCAGACACTGGATATGCATTTAATAAAAAAATGTTGGTGTTGTAGAGTTTGTTCTTACACAAATTTCTGGTTTAGTGAAACAGAAACTTGAAAATTAACCAGCATAACTATGGAAATACATCTCATATTAAGTGGCAAGCTAATAGAATGTATGTCCACTGCATTATACAACTCAGAAACATGCCTTCCTAATTTGAACTGGTGGATCAGAGAAGGATCCATAGATGATCTTATTAGCAATCAATTGGTTTGCTCTTTGGGAGTAGTGTATGCCATCCCAAGTAATATGTTTAGAAGGATTTGTACATGGATTTCTATTCACAGTTCCATTTATCATTTCTTTCGTCCCACAGTTTATGCGGTAACCGGTGTAACTGCCACAACAGAAGTCCAATAGACTCACAAAACCTGTCAGAAATCAAGGTTAAGTATTTAATTGTTACGTCATTAAAAATATTGACTTTAATCATAACTAAAACAAAAGTCATATCAGATGTGATTGCTTGATACATTAAGACTGACAGTGTAGTCACAATCTCGTGACTGCACTAAGTCAGCCACATTTGTGGTCGACCAATCATGAACGGCCGATTCAAATTTCAAGCTCGTATTATATATATATATATATATATATATATATATATATATTAAATCAAAATATGCATTGAAATTTTAACCGTCCAATCTTTGATCCAATCATCAACGTGGTTGGCTGCATGCAGTTATGCGTTACGAAATTGTGACTGCACACGACTCACATTTCTACGTGTGTTCTTATAAAGACTTGAAGATCACCTTGGCTCCTTGCATTGCTGATTAGTTCATATTTGGCTTTGTACATATCAACATATGCAAATTTGGCCAATGAGAGTTTTCTCCTTAGTTGATACACTTGGTCCTTTAGCTTCTTGTTAAATTCTTGAGCTATTTTGTTCTGAGGTTTCACACAGCCATTGGCATCTAGGTTACCCTTCTTGTTCTCATAAGAGAAGTAATTGAAGGGCAAGCATCCAATTGGACCTGTGTTGTGAATCCAGAACACTCTTGCACCTTCATTGTATAGTTGCTAAATTATAGACATGACAAGTATTTTAGTTCTGTAGTCAAAGAGTAAACGTTCAATTTCGTCCCTAAAGTATCACTCGCTCTCCTATTTGGTCCCTGAACTATATACATATGATAAATAGGCTCTAAAATATGATAAATATGATAAACAAGAGTGATAGTTCAAAGGCTAACTTGATAGATTAAGAATAATTGAGGGACCATGCATTAAATTTTTATAGTACTTAGACCAAATAGCAGATGGTGTAATGCATCAAGGACCAATTTCAAGATTTACTCATAATCAAATTTATATATGATAATGTAAACAAGGATTCGGTGGTTTCTAATTACCTTCACTGCTTGGGAGAATTGGCTCAAGATTTCTGGAATTGCCCTTTGAACTTGTTCCTCAGAAGTGTGTTGAAAACCATAAGCAAGATCATTTTGTCCAATATCAATTGTGTAAAGAGCCTTAGAGAAGTCCTCTGGCCTTGGAAGACCACTTTTGAAAGGTGGTTCTGTCCCTGGATTATCATTCATCAGGAATCACCATTTTCACCGTCCGATGAAAGGCATAATATAAACAAGTAATGAAATTCAAAGATGAGGAAAAACTAACTGTTGTTGGAGAGTTGATTAAACAGAATCTTGGTGTGTGACTTGAACAGTATGAACTGAGATACTTGAAGTCCAAGATGAAATGGACTATAACCACCGGGACGAATCGAAGCACCTCCAACTGCAAAGTTAGCACCATGCCTGTAATTTGATCCAACTGAGTTCAAATATGCACTTAGATATGGTAGCTTCAGTTCTTCAGCTGCATATGTCCACACAAACACACAAAATTGAAAGATGGTAGCTTCAATTAAAAATGAGTGAAAAAGTTGCATATTTCATTGATGCATGCATAAAGAAATTAAAAAATGTTACATATTTATTATATGTGGATGTGAATCATTGAAAGAGAGTAGAGATAAGATAACCTCTTTCTACTTACTTATAAAATCAATGATTAGACGGCCATCAGAAGCTCTTCCTGATATGTTTCCAAAGAAACTTATTCCGTTAGGAGGTTGAACACCTGTAAATGTTGCATATACAGTTCCGGTATCCGAATTTGAATCACCAAAGTTATAAATTGCAGGATACACACATTTTCTAGAGTTACTATAGACATTCTTCTCACTTGAAACTTGAATAAATGTACATACCACATACAGATTGAAACACCAAAGTACATGAATTAGCCTCATAAAGTTCATGATTGAGGTAGCTCAATTTACTCACTAGTTATACTAATTTCAGTTAGAAACTTTCCCTCAATATGTATGAATCTGAAATGGTATTATCAGACTTCTGCTACAGCCAAGTAGAGTGACCATTTCAATTTCATAGAAACTTTAAATATCAAAGTTGTATACTAATATGTATATACTGACAATTTTGTCACATGTTAAATTGTTTACGGTTACATGTGATAAGATTTTGGCTTCACTCTCACTAATCATTATCATCATTTATTTTTCTTCTTTTTATTTCCTTTTTTTAAATGTTAGTTTTTATTAATTAATTTTTTTTATGTGTTACTGTTTGATCTTAGAAAGACTTGGGCTTGAACCATTTGGTTGATAATATGTAAGAGAGTTTTTTTCATCCCCCCACTTTCTTAAAAACCGACCACGTCTAGAAATACCGTTCTAGACGTGAAAAAACACGGTTTTGTCGTAATTCACATCCAGAAGAACCATTTGATTTTGAGACAAATTATTTTTTTGCAAGTATGACAATTATTATGACATAGAGTAAGTAATTGGCATGCCGAAAACACATTAATAAAGAAAAGTTCATTCTTGGGAAAGGACCCTCAGTAATTTGGATTTTTGCGGGGAGGTAAGTAAAGTCTGATCAAGAATTAGTAGACCTATAGAAAAATTAAAATTCTTACTGACCATATAATAACTCTAATCCTTCAATCTGTATTGCTTGCTTATAATTATGTTCTTTGTATGACAAATCATATAGTTAACATAGAGAAAAGGAGAGGCTATTTAGTTTGTTTAATCAAACCTGGTTGGTTGTCTTTGTTAGGAGTTGAGAAATAAAAAAATACACAACAAATCATCACATCTGTAACTCTAAATAATATAGGACCTTGATTTAACTCAAAACCTGCCAAAAAAACCTTTTATATTACTTTTGAAATAGAGTACACTTTTCCTAAGTGTGTTTTTAGCACATCAACATATATATGTTCTTTCTTACTCATTGAAACAACAATTTGAAAACCTAGCTACATAATTTATGGTAATCCATAATAGAATCATGGCATCATGCATGCTCAGAAACTAACATGCCTTCCCAACTGAAACTGGTGGATCAGAGAAGGAACCATAGAGAATTTGTTTAGCAACCCATTGATTTGCAGCTTGGGAGTAATGTATACCATCCCAACTAATATGTTTAGAAGGATTATCACATGGATTTCCATAAACTGTTCCATTTATTATGGCCTTCATCCCACAATTTATGTGGTAACCATAGTAACTTCCACAGCAAAATTCCAATGGATTCACAAAACCTGCCACAAATCATGCATAAGAGTTAAAACTTATGATACGAGCTGCGAAAACAAAGTTTTTGATGTCTTTGTGACCACAGCGCGATCGCAATTGAGGTCGTATCAAGTGCAGTTCAGCGCAATTTTTGGCAGTAACAAAGATCACGACGCGAACATCACCGTGACCGGATCGCAATTTAAAACCTTGGCAAAAACATTGTAAATGATGTGTGCTTTTTGAGATTTAAAACGTTACCTTGGCTCTTTGCATTGCTAATAAGTTTATATTTGGCTGTGTACATATCAACATATGTAAACTTGGCTAATGGAAACTTTCTCCTTAGCTGAAATACTTGGTCTTTTAGCTGCCTGTTATATTCTTGAGCAAGCTCATTGTGAGGTATAACACAGCCATTGTCATCCAAGTTACCCTTCTTGTGTGGATAATATATGTTATTATAGGGCAAGCATCCAATTGGACCTACATTGTGAATCCAAAACACTCTTGCTCCTTCATTGTAGAGTTGCTAAAACATAGTAATGACAAGTATTAGTTGCTATATAATAATCGGACTGAAGATTGAACGGTTAAACCTCTGAGTCTTGGTTCAATTGGTTTTATCAGTTCAACCACGATTGAACCAGATGGCAAGTATTACAAAAGGAAAAAAAAAGTTAAAAATTGGTTAAACCATAGCGGTTCAACTTGGTTCAATCATACTGCAACGTAATCGGAATCAAACCAATCGCCGAACTGACCGGTTACAAATTACCTGCACTGCTTGGGAGAATTGGCTCAAGATATCAGGAATTGACCGTTTAACTTGTTCTTCTGAAGTATTCTGTAAACCAATGGCAAGATCATTTTGTCCAATATCAATTGTGTAAAGGGCCTTAGAGAATTCCTCATTCCTTGGAAGACCACTTTTGAAAGGTGGTTCTGTCCCTATAAATAAAATCATAGGTTCTTTTTCATGTCACAAAGATTGCAAATAATAAACAAAGAGAATGCAAATATGATGAGAAACTAACTATTGTCAGAGAGTTGATTGAAGAGAATCTTGGTGTGTGATTTGAACAAAATGAACTGAGATACTTGAAGACCAAGAAAGATTGGACTATAACCACCGGGACGAATCGATGCACCTCCTACTGCAAAGTTAGCACCATGCCTATAATTTGATCCAATTGAGTTCAAATATGCACTTAGATATGGTAGCTTCAATTCTTCACCTGCATAATTCACACACACAGCAACAACAAAAAATAAAACAAAGATATAACAACAGTGCTTCACTTACATAAGTTATCATATAGAGCTTATGGAAATAAGCTGAAAACAACTTATGAACTTACTGATAAAATCTATGATAAGACGGCCATCAGAAGCTCTTCCTGTGGTGCTTCCAAAGTAGCTTATACCATTAGGAGGAAGAACAGCTGTGTATATTGCATTTGCTGCTCCAGTGTCTGAATTTGAGTCACCAAAATTGTAAATTGCAGGGTACTCACATTTCTCTGAGTTATAAACATTCTCACTTGAGACTTGAATCAATGTAAATGTCACATACAGATTGAAGAACCAAAGTACATGAGTTAATCTCATAGAACTCATTGTGTTGCATAAATTTTTTGTTGACAAAAGTGGTCCTATATATATATATATATATTACTCAATTGTAAGGATCATGGTTCAGTGACTATTTAATAGTATCTTTGGAGGATATAGTTTTGTACTTTATAATATAAATAATTTACACACCGACAATTTTGTTGCAAATAGTTATTTACAATCATACACATTTCTAACATTACTCATTACCTTAATTTACTTTTGAGTAAATAGACAAATTAATCATAGAAATTATGATTGCCGGTCAAAATAATCTTTTAACGTTTTTTTAGCAAATAATCTCTAAACTTTGTAAATTGCTAAATACACCCTTGAAATTATAACATCTAATAATTTGGACCTGTTTCCTTTAAAATGAATAACTCAGTTACAGTGTAAAATGAATAATATAAACCGTTAATTAACAAATCAAATATAGATATTATGGGTACATTTTAATAAATCATGAATTTGCTTTGTAAAAAAAAAAATCATGAATTTTTTAAACCAACCATCGTTGATTTTCTCACTTTAATATCCAAATCCAATTAATTTCTACTATTACAGTATAAAATTCTGTATGTTAAATGAACATTTTAGTTTTTTACATGAATCTCACACCAATGTCAATTCATCATAAGTTAAATTACACATCAAATTTATGAGATGACCATTATTTAAGTTAAGGTGTTTAAAAACTGAGGTCTTAACAATTATTATATTTTAACTTGTAGAACCCTATAAATTTTCATTTTATAATATATTGGAACAGATTAATATTATCAACACACATGTATACTTTATACAAGTGATGCTATAAAATTTAAAAAAATAAATAAATAAAACAATCTAACATAATATGCAGTTTTAGTTACAGTATGAGCTATTTTCATACTAGTCTTCTTGCATATATTTGCCTCAAAACATTATTTCAAAGCTAATCTTCAAAGTTTTTAGGTTTTCATTTCATCAATATCAATCTATCCATTTTATTAGAAAACAGACAAACAAAGGTGTTATTGTAGGGACCACATCGACAGATGAATGTGGCACTACAAATGAAATTATAAAAGTTTGTACATTTGAAAGTTCTATCAAAATGATTTGCCAAGTTGATATAAGAAGTTAAAGAATCACATGCCTATGTACACTAAGACAAAATAAGTTGTCAATATCCTATACTCTTGTAAAGTGACAGTAAGAACTCACGGGGTGTTCACCTCACAAGTAGAATACTCCTAAGAAGGAAAGAAAAAAGATCTTCTTTTTACGCTTTATTTGGGAGTTTAGAGGAAGGGTGGTTTTGGGATGGGAAAATTGAAAAGTCTTTCATATTTTTTGAAAGAGTATTTTTTTAGAGAACGATAAATCAATGTTTTTAATTTTAAGAATATTATAATAACAAATATTAACTTTGAAGAATTTATATAAACCTTTCAAAACCATCATCTGGTATAGTTTTGAGTTTCCCAAATGAGGAGGATTTTATATTGTGAAGAATAATAAACCCCTCAAAGTCCTCCTGATGGACAAAATTAGCAAGTGTACCAAATCGTAACAAGTAATAAAGTAGTAAGTTTATCGTTTTTCACAGGGATTGTCGTTCAACTTAGCAATTAGTAAGACTATTTCAAAGAATAAAATTAAGAGATATTTAAATAGAGTTAGTTGCAAGGGTTTAATAATATTGTTTGTCCAATGCGAGATTAGGTTTGATAATATTGTTTGCCCAATGCGAGATTAGGTTTGTAACTCAAATGACTAACGGAGATTAGAACATCCTTGAATCTCCGTTCGTCTTTGTTGGAATTAACTTAGAAAACAATCAATTATGTGGTGTCTACCGATGATTTATTGAAACTAAAATATAAAAACTCCATTAAAACTTCTTACGACTACGTATGTTCCGAGTTAACCTAGTTACACTGTGGCGTTCCCTAAAAAAGAGAGTAGAAAACCTTAGATTTCAAACTTGAATTTCATTAACATAATTATGAAATAAGTAATTAGAACTGTCGTAAACAAATAAATGTTTTTGGGCTGCCAATCCTACTAATTCTATACAGATCGATTTTCAAGATTACTGATACAAATTCTCAATTGAAAAAGCGTTAAGCACAGGCAAGAACTATTTAAATCGGACACAAGAAAAGCATACTGATTTGGAAACTTTATTAATTGAATCCAACAAATAAGAAATTATTCATCTTAGAACCCTAATCAAATAGGTTTAATTGCTTATGTCAACAAACAACATAACAAAACAATAGAAAAATTTACCCTAGACAGAATAATAGGAGGATGGAATCATGTTTTGGAACTCTGATGCATGACCTTTGCCTTGAGCCGATAGATTTTTGAGTGAATAATAATGTGTGCAAGGGTCTCTATTTATAGTAAATGGTTACTTAGGGTTTAAGAGAAGAAAATTGGGCTTTTTCCACCGCTTTAGCTTAAAATAACAAGTTGAAGGCAATTTCTACTCGCATCTGTGCGCTAGTGGCGCATGAGGCAGTGGCAACGCTGTCTCATGCGTGGTGCATGGCCATCCGCTAGTGGCGAATGAGGCAGCCCTTGTGTGCAAAATCTTGCGTTTTCTTCTTTTGTATTGTCTTTAAAAACCTTCTAAGAATCATTGGTCTTCAATCTTTATATCCTTGATCATTCACATGATGTCTTGATTTGTTGATTTACATGATTTCTTACTACAAAACACTCAAAACACCTATGAAGTTGCATGATTTAGGATAAAAGTGAATTACAATGACTCGGGTGAAAACAGTAGAACATGTTCCTCAAACCATTGACAACTCCTATAATTCTCATCTTATTTGTCTTCAAATGCAAATAAAAGTACTATAAACATTGTCAAGAATATCATATGATGCTCCGTCATCACCTCCTCTATCAATGTTCTCTATTTGATCAATTTGATTCTTCCTTTTTCTAAATCCCTCTCATCCCTTGCAGACAAATACTTAGAGTCATTATTAATTCTCTTTAACTGGTTTGAAACTTATATGTTTGTTGAAACATAGGATATAGAACTTTATTCTCTTAATGGGATATAAAACTTTATTCTCTTTTTTATATAAAGAACTTTATTCTCCTTCTTTCTCAAGTATTCATGGGAAAATATATGTAACAACGCAAAATTATTTTTTATATATAGGAAGACATATATAGATAAAATGGAAAGAAAAAGTTCTATTTCAGAAATAGTTATAATTACAATAACTTCAAACCATATATAGATAAAATAAGTCACGAAGTAGCCATGTCATCATACAACTCATGTCATCGCCAATACATAGTCTCAAAATCCCTAACATATAAGTAAATACGAACAGCAAAGACCGACCCTTAATCAAAGGCCTACAAACTAAGACACCAAAAGCAGTAGACGAGGTAGCTCCAAGCTATCCTCAAGCAACTCACCAAAGCAAAGCAACTACTCATGCACACCGTCTACTCATTCATAAGAATAATGCAGGTGGCCAACCGAACGACCACTCGGGATTAGTTCACATCTCATAATTAAAGTATAATCAAACATAAGCATTCAAGGATTCATGCATAACACATATACATACTCAACATTCTTAGAATACTAATTCCACATAGACATTATCTTTCCCTTATCATATCATATTAACATATGCATCCTTAATCAATATTATCATCCAAGGCTTACCACTTAACAACACTAATCAATATGAGAGTTTCTTACCTCATTCCCTATTCAACTTAATCATCAAACTATACCAACTTATCATTTAGGAAGTATAAACATACATGCAACTTTACTCATAAAGTATATACTTTCCCTAATGCATATAATTATGTAATTCACATCAATCATATAAATTGCATTAACTCTTACCTAATCAACTCAACAACTACAATTCGTCATTTCAGAAGTATAAGCAATTAATTCATCGTCATTAAAGAAATCATCGAATCACATATTTATAATTCACACTTCATTATTTTCACCAAAATAAATATCATCGATTAAAATCACTAAGTGTACAAGTATCACAAAAAAAATAACAATCATCATGTACACATCTTCACATATTCACCAAATTTTATGAAGGACACAATTCACGAAGTTCACAAATGCACATAATTACCAAGCACATATTCAAATGATTCACATAGTTCACCAATGCACATATTCACATAGACTCGAATGTATGCAATGCGCCTAGACACGACTCTATATTCATGTGGTACCGATCACATCAAGGTCGTCACCTTAGATACATTTGTATCATAATCATCTTCATTTTGAATAAAAAGTATTCGATCATCTTCATTGGATATAAATATCCTAAACTTATGATTTTATGAACATATGACTCACTATGCACATGTTCAACATCAAATTCATCATCATTTTCAACTTCAGTTTGTATACATGCATTCACCATCATTATCATCGTCATTTCGCATGTAACAATTCACCAACATAATTCATCATCATCATAATCAACACCAAAATATAATCATGTTTATCACCAAACATTTATCAAATAGTCATCACCAAAAATAACACATTCACCTCATAATTCACAAGTCACATTCAACAAAAAGTCATCACCAAACTATCAATTTAAATTCACCAAAGAATCATCATCAACAACTATCATTAACAACAATAAACTCAAGAATCAACAAGTTCAAAATCACATTTTGCATCAAAATGGACAATCATCCAAGTATTAACGTTAAACATATTAGACACTCGATCATCATCAATTCATCCTTATTCTGCACTAACATCATAAATATAAAGCAAACTACAAGTTACAAAGTTAAGAAAGTTCATCCCTCTAATGTCCGTCCAAGTTTACGAAAATTAGTATTTTCCGATGCATTCTCCAAAATCAAAGTAAATAAGTTTAAACGCCTCAACTGAGTATACACATAATTCACATATGATTGCAATAGCATATACATATACGTTTTATAGGCCAATTTCGACAATTACCAAAATCGACTTAAGTTCGTCTCATTTTATCGTTTTGCAAAACCAATTCATCTTCAATACGAAACCAAGTTAGGCCCAACATACCATAGGTTAGGTACTCTTAAACATCCTAATTAAACTCCTAGTGCTCAATTTTTTAGGTTTGGGACCAAACCATAGCTTTTGGGTTCACTTAAAAAAAGTTATGCTGAATTTTCGTAAAATTGCATCAAGACCTATTGGCAGTATTTTCACAATAACACAAAATTTAAAAATCATTTTTAATCCAAACAAAAGCCATTAGAAAGCTAACATATATATCTAAAACTTTCATGTTCACACCAAAATCCAATTCTAAACAGAAAAGTGTGAAAAAGGTTCAAAGGTGCAAAAACCGAAGTTCTGACTGCACGCACGGTAGTGCAGCTCAATGTCGAGCCACACGCACAGCTCGTGCTGCCTGTAGGGCGAACGGTCGTGCTCGTCTGACAACACAAATTTTCCAATTTTTCACTTTCACCGTTTCGCACATAAAATTCAAACTGTTGATTCGTTAATGACAAATTTTCTTCAAAGCTCATTAAAACAACAACAAGATAATCACGACTTCAACAATAACAACATCCAAGGTATAAATTATCATCAACAATACAACATAACATCAATCAAAGCATAATCTCACAATTTCATCAACAAACAACAACAACAACTTCATTTTTACCAATTTAAGCAAAAAAATCATCAAAACAACTTATCAACAACAACCATGAGTTTTAAGCACATATTACATCAAGTTCATGATAGGTTACTTAAGCGGTTATAGTTTTCAACCCTTCACCGCTAGAATTTTCCATTGTTTTAGATTTTCTACAAATCTCCAAAGAATGTTATATATATATATATATATATATATATATATATATATATATATATATATATTCAATTTTTATGATGTGTTATGAAAAATATTAATTTGGATTTAATGAATATCAAGTACGGGTTAGATTTGATTTTATATTAATATTGAAAGGGGTGCGGTTTATGTTCTCTAATTAACCCATATCAAACACTTCATTTACAAAATACTAAATGTGATTATGAGAAGGACATGTTGTCAATAAATAATAAAGGAGTCGTAGAGAGTAGTGATTTATTGTGTTATTTGTATAAACTTTACAGAAAATTAATATTAAAAAATGTTTCACATTATATGTTTTAAGTTAGCATATATCTTGATATGAAACAACACAGTATAAATATATATTATTTTCAACTCTAATTTCATTTCACTCATTCCATCATTTCAAACGATGACAACAACAACTAAACTCTATCAGAAAATAATATTCAACAATATTTTATAATATGTGTTATATGTTAACATATATTATGATATAAAATAACATAGTTCAAACATACATTGACCACTTCATACAAACATCATATGACCCTTGGTAGAAAAACTACATTTACGATTAAGTTTCATAAACCCTTTAACTAATCATTGACATTTGAATAATAAACATAAACATAAACGATGTAGAAACTAAACTATTATATTCTATGAAGCTCTTTCAATATCTTTTTCAGATACCCTTCTTCAATTTTAATTTTCATTTTAATTACTTGCACCAACCCTAGTTTTGTAAACAAGAATCTTCCATAGTTTTTTGTATATTGTGTTGGTTTATCAACGATAACAAACAGTTCTTTCTTCATAACTCAAGTCCTAACAATGCATGGATATCATTGTATTTTAACAAATATTGAGAAAAAACTTTTTTAATTAGGTAACTCTTGAATTTCTCACTTTTTCAATGAGAGTATTCAGTTTTTTAATCTTTTGTATTTAATTCTTGAGTTCTTGACAAATATAGAGGAGTATTTTACAATGGAAACCTCAATCTTGGAAATACCAGTAATATACATCATTAATATGACAAAATATCATTCTTAGAATGTTAATTTTTATGATTTAGAAACTAAATTTTTTCGTTTACAATTGTTAGAGACTACCTTTACATTTTACATACAAGGAAAATTAATCTCAATCGGAACCTACTTCAATCCTGTGAAAAGTTTCAAAATAACATAATTCATTAATAAATGTAGATACGTTAAAGGAATTATTGTGACAATAGAAATCACCATGAATTTGAATATTCTTGTTGGTTTTAACTATTATTTGGTTTCATACCATTACTTATATACAATAAATCAAGAATACTTAGATGAAAATATATATCATATCCTTCATTGTTTAGGAATCAAAGAACGACTGCATTGAGTTGACAAATACACAAATAAATACACTTGAAACAGAGTCTATGATTTACATATATATTCAAAGTCATCAGTGGAGTTAAAACCAACAGCTTCAATCATAATTTTCTACTTTTGCCACAAACATAAAGAGAAAGAGATCCAAAATATTTGTCAAGAAACAATTAAATGGTTTTAACATAATTTTGATCTTCAAAAAAATTATCTTAAAAAGAACTCTCCAAAAGTTGAGAAAGAACATGTACCATTTGACAACACAAGTAGCTTGCCTAATAATAACTATCAAAATGATTGCACATGGAATAAAACATGTGGATGCTATCGTCGACCTGCAAATCATTTAGCAGCTCTACAATAGAACATTCACCATAACTTAAGTATTCCTCCTTTAAAACAGAAACTTTTAGTAGATCATAGAATACAATTTTGCAACATCAGATGTCATATTTGTGTTGGGCCTCTTGGCAAGTTCAGTAATATCTCATTTCAGTTTTTAGCTTCATCATAGAACTTGGCCTTAATAGCTGAAACATGAGATGTGTGTTGAGAACTCTCAAGTACAAACTGAGGAAAATACTTGCAAATGGAAATCACTTCTTCATAATCAACAAAGTCTTCTGAAACATCATTACCACCCTCTAAGATGGAGTAATTTTTTTGTCATCTCGGGCCATTTACATAAAACCTTGTTCACCTCACTTATCAAAGTGAGAATAATCTTTAACACCCAACATTTACTCCTTTCGTAAAAATCGTACCCCACAATGCAAACAGCATGCCTTCCAACCTTAGGCAAAGTCCTTGGTCATCAATTGAAGAAACAGCCCTAAATCCCACCAATCTATTTTGGGTTTTGTGAAAGAAATTTGTTAGAATTTTCTTTTGCCACTTCTTTGGTTAGGGTATTGTTTCTATGATGTGATGATCTGATACATGAAATGCGTTATTCTTAAAGTTTCAAAATTAATTTCAAAATATAAACTATGTTTGTATTGTGTTGTTTCAGATCTTAATATATGTTTGTTTATATGAAGATCAGAATACATGTTAACTTTTAATGTAAACTTTGTAACATTTTTAAATATTAATTTTCCAATAAGTTTATACAAATAACATGATATATCCCTACTCTCTACGCTTATCTAGTTATTTATTGACAATATGTTATTTTTATATACACATTTAATATTTCATAAATATTGAAGTGTGTTACATGATTTATTTATATAACTTAAACCTCATCTATTTTGGTATTGAAACAAAATCAAATCCAACCTACATTTAATATTCATCATAACCCAATATTTATCATTTCTCATATACACTTAGAAAAACTAATATACACACACATCTTAGTACTATGTTAACATTTAGCATATATATAAAACTTTGTTGAATACTAATTTTGTTAAAAAATTATAGAAATAACACGACAGATCACTAATCTATATTCCTCCATTTTTATTTATA
>Ga0228711_1001208_pt1 | contig 37194 bp, 15 predicted proteins | sample MedpolnodulmetaG_2_FD_177996 | JGI IMG/M metagenome (GOLD analysis project Ga0228711, IMG submission 177996) | Root nodule microbial communities from Medicago polymorpha collected in Santa Monica, California, United States - brown nodules | ecosystem: Host-associated > Plants > Roots > Nodule... | reverse complement strand
TACTTTGATTATGGATCCTGCACACTTGAACAAATTGTTTAGCATATCCAATTGATTATTTTTAATACCTTGTTATTGTCAAAACTCAATAGGTGACTTGTGAAACACCCTTGTTCCAACATAGTAAGCTTTAATTATGCAGAAATTGAATCCGATAGGAAAAACAAATCATACAGGTCCAAGACTCACTTTTTTAACAAATGATGAATTTATAGTGACACATTTGAATTAAAGAATATGTCATTAAAGAATGGCTTAAACATTTAAAAAATGTTATAACACACACCCACTAACCCAAAATATCGTAGACTTAATCAAATTATCATGAGTTACAATACTCATATATGTAAGTCTGTTGGTTAGTGGTTCTGCCAATGAATTTTCAATTTTATAGAAGTCATATATCCACATAGGTATAATAATAGTAATTACTTAAAGGGATAGCCTATTAAGAGAGTGTAATTACATTTAGTCAAAATCAATAAATGTTCTTTGACATTCAATTAATCCAAGTTTTAGCAAAAAATGTGACTATGAAAATCCATAAGAAAATAGGAAATCAATAATCTCCGAAATGGATCAACATAGACACTTAATATAAAGAAAATAAAATATGGATTAATGTAGCCACTAGAATGTCTATAATGAACGAAAATTTATGATTATCTCAATTTATAAATATTTCAAGAACACAATATCATACTCGATAGGAGTACTAGTATTATACATTGTACTTATTATTTATGACCTCATAAAATGTGAATGTTGGTAAAAGAGAAGCACAATATATATTTGCATTCTAAGAGGTTATTGTGCATATTCCAACAAAATTGACTTAAGCATCCAATTATGATGTTTATTGAGATTAAAAGAATTTTAATATATATCTCAATATAATAGAATGAGACTAAAGTGTAAAGTCTCTTAAACTATGCCATATTTTATAGTGTGCACAAGAATATATGGCAATGAAGAGAATTTTAAATTGTATGCATATGATATTGTGTACACATTTCTCTTGATCTCACATATATATAAACAAGAGTGAGATTTCTCGTTTGAGCTCATAGTATATAGGATTGCGTACACACTCCCACTGATCCTACATATATATAAATAAGAGTAAGTGGGATTCTCATTAGTGATCACTGATATATAGAAATATTTGAATAATGTAATATTCAATTCAACAGTGGGATACCTGATTAATAATGCAAGATTATCAACATAAGTGGTTATATAATTTTAACTAATAGAGTTTCATGAACTCAACCACATATTTTGCACATGGGTATAGCAGAATTATTAACACAAGTGGTAACTCAATGATAGTATGAAACCCCATGTATGTATGTTTTATCATTGGCAGAGATCATCAAGAATTGAGTTTCAAAGTTAACCACATATTATGCATTTAGAATTAAGGAGAAAGTAAATTTTCATTTAAGAATTTTATAACACAAGATCTCATTTTAGCAATTAAAGTTTCAAAGAATTTTATAAATACAGTAACCTTTATACGACAGAGTATGATGATTATATAAAAGGTTTATCATCATATGAGTGAGATAAATCTCTAGTATTATAAAATAAGACATGAGACTCTATTCACAATTTTGGTAACTCACTCAAAACTCAAATGTTATAATTATAATTACACACATTTGAGAAAAGATTAGGTTACACGCAACGGAAATACACGAGACTTATACTTTATTATTATTATTGAGGATATAAGAAAAAATAGTCATAAACTTCCATCAGTATTAAAGAATAGTAATAATATAAAATATGTCAAAATATAGTAAAATGGTAAAATAAATATCCCAATTTTTTTTTAATGGAGTTGCTAAGAATTTGAGATTTTGACATATTGCTTTTACAAAATAAGTTTACAATAATATAAAAGGATGCGGAAGTGTATAGTAATTTATGAGAAAAGAATATAATTAATATCCTCAATATAAGTCTCTACAATGATATTTGTTTATGAGATATAGTTAATTGACATGTAGAATTTTCCTCGCTTGTTGAAGAATAATATTTTCTCCACTTGGTGGAGAATGATAGTTAAACTAATAAGGTATTTTTCTTACCCACATAAGGATGATTATGTTAAGTAATGTCATACCGATATGGTATGTCCATCACGTTACACAATACATAGCAAAGATTCTCCCACTTGATGGAGATTAGATAATGATAGTTGAATTATAAAGTTTGAAAGATATTTTAAATAAAATATTCAACTATTTTTCTATCACAGAATGATAGGTTAAGTAACTAACGTCACACCGATAGGAAATGTCCGTCACTCACATAACAAAGGGATAGTAGCAATCCAAAATATTTATATATATAAAAATAACTTTTAAGTAGAAATTTAATTCAAAATTAGAATAATATTGGATTGCAAAATTTATATAGTTTGCTACATGTCTTTTAATAGAGTAATTTGCTTATTGTAGTCACATTCAAGGACCTTAAGAATAATAAGTAAGAACTATGTCATCACAATGTACAATTCTTATGTCTCAATATTTTTTAAATATTGATAGGGTATTCTAATTATATTTGACATAAGTTTAACAAAATTAAGGTACATTGATTAATAGCAAAATTATATTAATAACAAGATACGGATAGGGTATAATTGTCACCAATATAATGTCAATCTATTTAACAAAATTTGCACAATTGCATCCACGATAGGTGAGATTACAATTATACAAATCAATTATGTTTACACTTAAATGAATATGATAAAATAATATCATGCATAAACAATTGGACTTGAATAATTAATCCAACATGATACACCACACTTATCCTCCAAATAGTTATTTTACTTTATATTTTATTATTAGAAAAAATGTCTCTTTGTGTGTGTCTAAACACTATACATTTGGTCTTGTGACCATAGAAGACTAGCCCAAAAAAATGATACTAAATACAAAATATTTGGGGTTAAAACAATAAATAATATACATTAAAGTAAAAAACCATATTTGTAAAAAAAAAAAGTAAAAAATGATTTTTTGTTAGTCCTTTGATTTTTGACGAAAGAATTCTGATAATTTAAAGTTCGGCGAAATAAAGTCAATCTAAAAATTATTAGATATATCTTATTTGAACAACTATTTATAGGATAACTTATGTGATAACCAAAGATACATAAAGAAAAATATATAGTGACACGAAAACAATTGAAAGAAAATGTAAAAGCACAATATAAATATAGAAGAAAAAGCTATCATAAAAATTATTATAAAATGGTTGTATAAATATCATTTCTAAAAAAAATTATTTCCCTAATAAATTGAAATTTGAGTTTTTCTCAACAATTTATTTTCAGACAAACTTCATTAACCATCTAGACTAATCATTTGGTTATAAAAATCAGTCTATGAGCGTCATTTTATTTTTATTTATTAGGTTAGTTGATTCATTAAATTAAATACATTATACACATATCATGAATAAGGAAAGGAAAGGATAACAGAGGTAGGTAGATGCATTATTATGTGAAGTGAAGTAAAGTGGGGAAGATTGAAAAGACTAGACAATGATAAAAAAAAAAAGAGTTGAAAGAGTGTACCTTGTACGGCAATGACATGATATTGATAGTAATAGTATTGATCTGAAACAGTTTCATCTTGCATGTGGAAGTACTGCAAGCATGGGAAAGATATTGCTGAAACAGTTTATGTTTATGAACTATGAGTACTGTGATTGTCCTTTCCACTATCACTTTCTCCGTACAACTTTCAGGTTACTCTTCAAGCAAACATCAACTGAACCATCTGATCCAGAAAGAAGATGTTAGATTTCACGTCGTTTTTATCCTAAACTCTATTTGGCAAGTAATGACATGTCTTAAGAAATTATATTTATTTGTGTAACAATTTTTGAGACATTTTTTTTATAATATTTTTAGGAAAATGTTACATAGAAACCATTTATTCTCATACATCCTTGTACACCCTATATACTAGGAAGAGAAAAGAGGAGATGAAAGAGAAAATGTGTTTCTGTGTAGTCCACGTGACCATGTGTCAGATTTTTGTGTGGATGTCAAAGGGTATATTGCCACCTAAGGTGGTCTATGTATCATAACTCATATTTTTATTGTGTTGAGGGGCGATTGGTTGTATAATGCTACCCCAAAAGGAAAAGAAAAAAAAACTTGAATAAATTAACATAGTTTAATGTATAGCTATCCCATTAATATATTATCTGACTACTCCAAACAATTTTGTTGATTCAAAGAAAGATTATATTAAAATAATATTGATAATCTATTTAGTTTAGTGTCCATTATGGATAAATTTAACTTATTAAAATTTCACATAACTCAACTTTTATAAATAACTATTGTTAGCCTTTATTTTCTTTGTTTTTGTTTAATGAAGCTTTTATTTTCTTTGTTGCCGTTTCATTAAATATAAGTAAAAATTATTGTGAACTTATTTACTTATTGATTAAGTTTAATATATTAGTTTTTAAAACATATTTTATTTTTTTCTTTATGTTTGGCCCCCTCATCAAAATTGTGGTAGCTTTGCCGTTGATTGTGTTTTTACTCTATAGAGAATGTTAATGAATGCTCTTGAGACATTGTTTAAGGTATTAAAATTAGTAAGTTTGTATTAAAAAGTGGTGTAACTATTGGTAAGACAAAAATAAAAGTTTATATTTTCAAGACAAAGTTTATATTAGTAGATTCCTTAACCAATGCACTCATGACATTAATTAGCAAGACCCTTACTCTAATCTCTATATATTGATTATTATTTATAGAGATAATCTTATGCCTAATTTTACAACAGAATGTCATTTCCATCATAGTTCTTACATTTAAATGTTGTTAGTTTATAATAATCTCTATATTTTTTTTTTATTGTTTTGATATTTGTGTCAATATCTACATTTTTTTTAATATCTTTAATTGTTTTATAAGTTGTCTAAGCGTGTGTTTGGTTGTGCGGTGAAGATAATTGATTTTGATAGAATTGATTCTGTAAAATTGATTTTTGTTAAAAGTAATTCAGATTAAAAATGGTTTTTATTTGAATACATTCATGTACAAGTGAGTTGAACTTCGAATATGTGTGTGAGAATCAATTCTAGAATCTGGCGGCATAGGATGGAGGCTACTCGGGGTGCCAACTTAGTTGGAATGTTGATGTTGCCTCTTGACGTCTGTCTTCTCTCCTTGCTTATAAAAAAAAAATCTAGAATCAAAAGTTACAAATTCTAACTTCAAATAGAATCAATTCTGGAGATAGAAGCAATTCTTCGTGATATCAACCAAACATATCAGAATGAATTCTATACTCCACAATCAATTATGATCCCTCTACAAGTAGAACCAAACATATACTAAAAATGATCGTTTAAATAACATCTCATCTAATATATTGAGCGAATCGATTATACAGAATGACTTGAATCAATAAGAGCAATGACTGTGCATTAACTAATGATATGTAGTTTGAATATTAATGAGTGACTCGAATCAATAAATTCTTACTCATATCATGTTAGATTTATTTTAATTCTTCTTTACAAGACCTTTTTAGACTTTATTCATTCACCCACCTTATGATCCGTGATCTTGTGTTGTGTGGGACGGTGGAATGGATACCTTTCTTGACGCAGTGCTTGTTTCCACCATCTTTTGGAAGATTGTGCAGCAGGTCTTTTGCATTATTAAATAAGTCTTGCTGATAGCACTCATGGACAGATTTAATGTGGGGGCAACGGGTTAGCCTACCCCATTTTCTTATTGCAATTTTACTTGTTTGATCTCACTTATATAACATTATTGTCTCCATGTAGTCTATTTATAACACCGTAAAATAAATTATAAAACCAAAAAGATCATAATTAGTGTTTTAAGAGCACTAGTTAAAAAATCAAAACAAATAATTTTTTTTTATAAAAAGTTATTGTAATTATTATATCAATAAAAACAACGCTTAGTTTTAAGATAAAATTTTCTTTTATGAAATCTTTAACCAATTCTCTTAGAGCATATCGATAGTAAGATCATAAAACTACTATTATATTCTAAACTATTTTTATATTTGTTGAAAAAAGTTTTATGATTACCATAGATTGTTGAAAAATTAACTAATTATGGTTATATTTTTTTAGAGAAATGATATTTGTAGTGACAACTTTTTGACAATTCTCTCTTTCATACTCACATTATCTTTTTATTCTCTCTCTTCTTTTTTCTCTCTCCATTGGTTTTAACCAATAGAATCAGAGGAAAAAGAAGTTGTCATGATAGCTGTCAAAGATGGTTGTTCAAATATCACTACTCTATTTTTTATTCCTTGCTAGAAATAAAAAATATTTTTAAAAAATCAACATTTTAGAGCAATTATAAACATAACTTATATAACTTTTGTACGCTTACGCGTTTATAAAGTTTTATATAAATTTTGATGATACAACCTTGACTCCACTTATTAAATTTTTTGAATCCTTGTCATTGACAACACTTTTTTTTTTTATAACACCCAATTTAAGAGAATTAATCCATTCAAAATTAAAATATCAATGCAGAACCGAAAAATATGTCACCTTAGGTTCTACAAATAAATTAGTCTCGCATTGAAGTTAATTTTCTGCAATTAAATCAATAAATTATATCATATCACATTTGATCAAATTGTAAAATTTATTGATCTCTTGATGAAAACAACTTTGTGTGTGACCAATGATACGGAACTTGTCTTACTATACACCATAAAATTGGATTAAATGATAAACTTAGGTGCGTAACTAACTATATAAGTGAAAAGAATAATGTTATGAAACTTATCTCAAAATACAACATATTCTTCTAGATCTGACAGCATGTTGGATGCAGTGTTTCTTACAGGTTTCATCACAGATACACCGATATAGCACCATTCTAAGGGTTAACCCCCCACATGTACCACAAAACATACTTTAGTATTGAATTAACCTTTTCAGTGTGCCCCCCTTGAAAAATCAACAATTTTCGATAGCTACCAACCTTCGTTTCCCGAAAAAGGAAACTGGTGTCAACTATTACTTAATAGTGTGTGTACAGTTACATAATAAGTTTGGCTTAAAAAATCGATCACTCGATAAAAAAAAAACAACGGGTAAAGAAGGAGGATGATTCTCTCTTAAAAAAAAGGTAAATTGTGTATCATCTATACTAAAAAAAGGTAAATTGTAAATTTTTTCTTTATAGTATATACAAGAGTATTACTCCCGTCTTGTCAAAAAAAGACAATTACCTTTGAAATTGTACGTTTCGTCAAATACCCTCTGACATTAACAAAACTTCAGTTACCACTTCAAATTGCATAACGTTGATCAATTTACCTCCTCTGTCAAATTCCTCCGTTAGTTAACATGACGTGACATTTGACTGTGTACGTATCATGCCACGTCACATGTGGTATTTTTTTCTTTCTATTTTTTTTTATTTTTTATTTTGGATTTTCTTTATGGTTATGAGCAAATACCCTCTAAAGTTTTGCACTTATGTACAAAATGCCCCTTGAACTTGAAAATTTATATATTTTTTTCTTATCTTTGACTCAAAAGATATTGAAAGCAAACAATTAACAATTAGCTTTAATACTTTAAACTCTACATTCTTGACTTTTTATTTTTTGAAAAAATCCATTTATTTTAATAAAAAACTATTTAACCTACAAGGTGTACCGTGAATGAAAACATGAGTACAAAACAGAACAACAAAGTAAAAAACTAATCTTAGCTTATTTGATTATGCAAATGATTGATCCGTTAGTTGTTTTTATAATCCCATTAATCATCAAAGAAATGATAAGAAACACTAAAAAAAGCAAAAGGTACCCGCAACATTTTGCTAACATTGTTATATCTTTCAAAACAAGGAGTGAACATAATTAAGTCTGTGTAATTTGTGAACTAGCACCAAAGCACCATTGTTATATCTTTCAAAACATGAAGTGAACATAACTAAGTCTGAGTAATTTGAAAATGAATGAAGGGGAAAAAGGGTTAGATAACTAAGTCTCATGAACCCCAAAAGCTTGCCATAGTTCACAAGGTTTTTGGTGCTAGCAATGTTAGCAAAATGTTGCGGGTACCTTTTGATTTTTTTAGTGTTTCTTATAATTTCTTTGGTGATTAATCGGATTATAAAAACCACTAGCGGATCAATCATTTGCATAATCAAATAAGCTAAGATTAGTTGTTTACTTTGTTGTTCTGTTTTGTACTCATGTTTTCATTCAAGGTACACCTTGTAGGTTAAATGGTTTGTTAATAAAATAAAATACATGGGTTTTTTCAAAAAATAAAAAGCCAAGAATGTAGAGTTTAAAGTATTAAATCTAACTGTTAATTGTTTGCCTTTAATATCTTTTGAGTCAAAGATAAGAAAAAAATATATAAATTTTCAAGTTCATGGAGCATTTTGCACATAAAGGCAAAACTTCATAGAGTATTTGCTCATAACCGTAAAGAAAATCCAAATTTTTTTTTCGAAAAAAAATTGAAAAAAAAATACCACTTGTGATGTGGCATGACACGTAGATGGTCAAATACCACGTCATGTTGACTAACAGAGGAATTTGACGGAGGGGGTAAATTGATTAACGTTATGCAATTTCAATGGGGTAATTGAAGTTTTGTTAATGTCAGGGGGTAATTGACGAAGCATACATTTTTAGGGGAGATAATTGCCTATTTACTTCTATATATAAAGAAAAATCGATCATGTTTGACTGAAAATAGGAGATAATATTACCCGTATTTTACTCTTATTTACTACTCCCTCCGTCCCTATATGTAAACACCCTTTTATTAGATGCAAATGGTGCTTACATACATGGACGGAGGGAGTATTTACTATTATCCCGCCTTACACAGTGGTGAGACGGGATACAACTATATGACAAAAAAAAAACTTGAGAAAGTAGATCATTTAGGTAAATAAAACTCATAGTGGGCCAGACTTGTACTTTTTTCGTTTTAGGGTAAGATAATTTTTTTTCTTCTATTTTTGACCTAATATACGTAGTACATGATATATCATTGACTCAACTCATAAATCAAATTAGTCAAACCATATAAATTCAAGTTCAACTCATTTAATGAACAAACTTAACTTCCAACTTAAATTCAATTTATTTAATTCATGAAATCACTTCAACGAATTAATTGTCGGTATTTAACTATACTCAAATTGGCCGGGCTCATTGTCATCCGTGGATGTACCTCAAAAAGAATTAACAACTTCTTCATCGAACTTATGTCAAAACAGTTTTTAAAAATATGCTTACAATTTAGATAGACTAACAAAAGTTTTATAAACAGTGCTATAGCTTTGAGTTAAAACAGTTTGTTAGAGTAAAGCACGGTGTTATAGCTTTATATATCCTAAGTAAATTAATAAATCATAACCTCACAATGTCTAAACCACTTGAAGGGGTTTAACTCATGGTGAGCTGAACCATGGAAATAAAAATGAAGATGGAAATAAATGAAAACTTAGAAAACAAAATTAATAGAATTGATAGAGTTGTCACAAGATTACAATCCTTGAAGGACTAAGGTGAGCTAAAACATCACCAAGTAATCTACTAAAAAAACTCTAGAATCTATCTACCATGCTCATCTATGGTAGAAGATGAGATGGAATGGGATCTATAAAGCTACTGACCCTAGTCGTAACATGGTATCTCCAATTCTAAGGTAAATTTTTGGGCCCTTAGCACTAACACATGGGTGTCCTTTTTATAGTACAAGGTCACCCACTACAAGTTGTATCCTTTGGTCATTTTACATGGGTTGTCCTTATCCATCCGTCCTTATCCAATCCTACCTACCCACTGACATATTCTTTTATTCTTCTTAGGATTCAAATCATTAGGGACAACTTATATTCTTCCTCATTAAGCAATGGACAGACCGGACCCACGTACTCGTACTATGTACGACCCGGCTAGAGTCCCAGGACGCTGCATCTTTACAAATCTTCAGCGATGCATCTCCAATCCATGCTGCAACTTCCCACATCTTTAGGGTCATTCCCTTAACCTACATCATCAAACATCATTGACAAGCATTACTAGTTCCAAAGTACTAAAAACACTTAAAATTATAAAATCCTAAAATAGACAATGATTAGATGTCCAAAACCAAAGTGATTAAACAAGCACAAACAATAAAATAAGATAAAGGGGAAGAAGAAGACTACGATTTTCGTTCATCCAATTCAGCCCAGATTTGACCTACGTCTGAAGGTGAGATCTCTCCAATTCACTATATGTGTTTCCCAAGTGTTTACCCACGCTATTTTCTAACCTAAAATGAATCAACCCTTAGCCATTGATTTCCTAAGGATCTCATCTTTTGATAAATCATATTTTGCCTCACTTTCACCTCTTGCTTAAAAATAAAAGAAGTACTCTATATATAACTTTGATCTCCTTCTTTCTTTTCAATTCTAAACGATGTAGGGCTTCTTAAATATGTATATTTCCAACCAACACAAACATATACGAGCACAAGCGATATATAATCATGTGTATTAGTAAAATTACTCAAATGGTTTCCATAAAATATTTTTAAAAAAATAAAAGTTCTAATACTTTTATGAAAGTATACATATCTTAGTATTCATAACATTCTACTCTCCTTACCTCAGTCAGTCAATGTTGATTATTATAAATCCAAAAGTCTATTCTCCAAATTCCCAAAAAGACGAATTAATCACACATTTTCACTGTGTGTGAATTTCATTTTTCATTGGTGAAAACAAGCCATGGAATCAGAACACTGTCTCTCACACAGGAAACATATCTCTCCACATTGTCATTTAAAATCTCTTCATTTCCATCACAACACATTTATCTTACACACATCCCTTTCACTGCTTCTAGCTTTTCTTCATTATTTTCTCAAACACCTCTTCACTGTTACTTGCATCAATCCTAATTTTCTCATTGATGGCACCACCTGCTAGATCCTATCATCTACATGGACTCAAACTTGCAACAATAATCACTGTGCTTTTCATCTTTTTCTTCTGCATGCTATTTTCCAAATCAGGTAATTAAAAAGCTACCACCAACCTCATACCTATTCAAGCTAAACAAAACTGTTTCAACTTTCTGTTGAGAATTATTTCTAGAGATTCAAATAGTTATTTTCATTCATAGTTATTTCTTTTCTCTATCCTTTGTTTTAAAATCCAAACTTTTCTTTCTTATTATTCTTCTATTATTAATTGTCAACTCATTAATTCTCAAAAAAATAAAATAATTGTCAACTCCTAGTTTGGTTTGTACATACTAAAAAAATTGAATTAGTGAATAAGACACATAAAATTTGTCTTTAAGTCGGTTTGGATTGTCTTATTTTTGAGCTTATGAAAAGTAGATAAATAAAATTTTATTTTAATTCATAAGTTCTCACAAACAAAGATTATATCTTCATAAGTTATTTTTTCATAAATTACTTTGACAAACATAATATATAAAAGTTTATTTACTTACATCAACTAAAAAATAAGTCAATTCAAACGGGTCCGACATCAGGAAGGAACACATTTTGAAAAAACTCTAAAATAAATTATGCTTTCAACTTTTAATGTAAATATTAATTATTTTTTCTTCTAATTGTAGCATTTTTTTGTTGTTGTTGGTGTCGGAATTCGAACCCCAGACCTTACATATATTATGCATTATCCCTACAAACACTACTAAAAAAACAAAAATTAGTGAGGGATATTTAGTGAGGGAAAACGTGAAATCCCTCTCTAATTCCGTCACTAAATTTTGTGACCAAGGAATTTGTGAGGAATTTCATTTTTTCCGTCACTAATTTCCCTCGTTAATTTTGCTTTTTCTAGTAGTGAAACAGAGTTAAACTATATGTAAAAATCCTATATGTAAAAATCCTGATTTAACACAATTCATTTTATATTTAAGAAACGGTAAACACATCAATCCTAAATAAGGATAATTATTAGAATTAAAATTATGTTTATTTATTTAAAATATTTTTATACTAAATAAGGATAATTATTCGAATTAAAATTATATTTATTTTATTTAAAATATTTTTATAATATGTAAAAAATGGGAAAATATGTCACTTAGTAGTGTAAGATATGGAGTATAATTAAAGATCCATTTCAATTTTTGTTTTCCTCTAATTTTTATTTGTAAATCAACTATTTACCCGTCTAATAATATCTCCTAGAAATATTTTAGAGATAGTTGTCTAAAAAAAGTGTCACTTTCAATTTTTGATATAATTTTAATTCATATTTTTCAATTGTGTCTTCTAATTAATATTAGGAGAATGCTAAACACTGCTCTTAGGATATTGGTTACGCAACCAAAACAAAAAACTTTTTTTTATTTTATAAAAAGTGATGTAAATCAAAAGTTAAAATTTATATTTTCAAGACAAATTTTCTATTTATAGTTTCCTTAACTATTGCCATGTATCCCTTTTATGATTTCCTTAACTATTTTCAAGACATTGGTTAACAAATCCTTAATATTATATGTATCCCTTTTAAATTATCATTTTTCACGTTTCATTTATGATAATGAAAATACACCACTACTAGAAAAAGCAAAATTAGCGAGGGAAATTAGTGACGGAAAAAATGAAATTTCTCACAAATTCCTTGGTCGCAAAATTTAGTGACGGAATTAGAGAGGGATTTTACGTTTTCCCTCACTAAATATCCCTCACTAATTTTTGTTTTTTTAGTAGTGCACTAATAATTAATAACGATAATTTAGTAAAATCATCATATTTTTTGTTTCGCGATTATATTTATTTTCTTGAGCAAGTATATCATTTTGATTTTAATGTGTGTGAAATGCTAAAATGTGAAAATTATTCTAAAATATTGAAAGTATTTAATAGCGTTATGTTCTTAAATCTTTCTTCTCATGTATATGCTGAATGTGTATATGCTTGAGCAGGTGGATCATTAGTGTTGGAGAGAAATGATAGCTTGGAAGACAGGAAAATGGTGATAGGGTCAAAGCCTCCTGCTTGTTTAAATAAGTGCATGAATTGTAGACCTTGTATAGCAACTTTGGTTGTTTCACAAAAAAGAAAGAGTTACAGAGTGTCATCTCGTGGGGATGATGATGACACTTATTACCTTCTAGCATGGAAATGTAGATGTGGGAATAAGGTGTTTCAACCTTGATTGATTATTTCTAGCATCACTATTTGTCACAATTAATTATTCCAACATATATATTTAGTAGAGTTGTGAGGATAAAATTGTTTTTTCAGGTCTATTCACTTTGAGATATATATACATATTTTATTGTTGGGAAGCTGATTGTTTGAATTATTTATATTTTTTGTGGAATAATTGAAATGTGAATTGGAATAAAAAATTAAAGATGGTAGCAAATATAAATTGTTATTGTTATACATTGAATTATACTGAAGTATAGTGTGTTTTTTTTCTTTCTTTCTTTAAGTTCTTTTTACAATTTTCAAATGGACAAACAACTATTTTAATCCTTGAATATGTGAGATTACTATTATATTTTCTGATCAATGTACCAAAGTTGCAAATATTCACAAATGTTCCTTTTATTTATAATTTTTTTACAAACTTGATTAATGAAAAACACACTTAAAAACTAAAGTAATTAACACGAGAATCAAAATGAATAACTAAAATGACTTTTGAAAACATTTTTAAAGTTCCGATACATTCATAAACTATAATATTATAGCATCTCACATATTCATAAATCAAAATAGTGGTTTACGCTAATATAAATGAACAAGTTTGAGTCTCATAAAATGTACAATATATTTTTATAATCTAACCAAACTTAGGAGATGGTCATATCTCGATCCTGTCCTCATAGTTGAGGACAATAATGCATATACTAGAGTTGAGAGTTAAGTTCATAATAGGAGGGCCGTATGCTTTTTAAAACATTGATCAATATATATGATACTCTTTTTCCTTAAAACAAAAAATGATACTTTTTGTTTTTTTTAAGTAGTTTAGTGAATAGAGATTCACCTTTAAAGATGAATAAGTGAAGTATTCGAAGTTCGAAGTCCACCACTGCATATATTATAAAATGTCTCTATTAACATATGATACTCCTTTCTATAAATGAGTGATCTATTTATGAAAAAATATTGTCTCCAAAAGGAATTGCCCTCTTATTAGAAAATATATGCAATAAATACAACTATGCATTTATGGTCATTGTGATTACACCAATACATGATAAAAGATAATTTAGTAAAAATAGTGCTCTCTCAGATTACTCATTATAGAATGGGTGACATTTACCATGGGAAGGTTTAATCTTTTCTCACCATAGGAAAGGTGAATGTGAACCATTGATATATTAATAAAAATATTGAATGGTTGGGATTGTCCACTTGCAACTTATTGGTGAATTTTTGTTTTTAAAATTTTACAAAAAATTTGACCCCACATTATAAGGTTTAATGATATTTTATTTAATGGGCTTTTGGCACAATAGTGGACAATGAGCCTATTTTAAAACGAAAATCACCAAGGCCCAACCAAAACATTCTATTGGAACCCCCGCGTACATATTTCTGACTCTCCAAAAAACCAAAACATTAAGTATTATTTGGTTAAATAAATTTAGTAAAATAATTTCGACCACCTGAACCATGTTCTCAGAACTTAAAGCATCGATAAAATAATGTTTTTTATTTTATTAAAAAATATGAATTCTACATGTGAGTTTATTTGAAAAGAGGTACCAAAAGTGACGATGAAAATTTTTTAGGGGACAAAAAATCGAAAAAAAAAATAGAGGGGTTAAAACGAAAAGTTTGTATATTTATAGAGACAAAAAAAAATATATTTAACCCTATTTTAAAATATGGTTATATAATTTTTAGTATTGATAAAAAAGTGTAAAAAAATTGAACACTCTTGCTTTATAAAATTAACAATATTTATGCGTAAACTTTTGCTAAAAAATTCTACAATATTTGACAACTTATTAATATTAATAAAACAAATCCAACCATATCATAAGTGTTTGAATTCCTCGTAATTCCTCAGGTAGATAATAAATTTTTGAATTCGACTATTATATTTTCTTTTGTTGGCATGATCGATAGTTACAACCAACCCACGATATTCCTCAGGTAGCTACTTCCCTTTCATGCTTCTGTAATTTAGTTTTGTACCCTATCATAAATTAGTAGCTGCCATAACTTACTAACGAAGCTCAAAATACATCTGACTAGTCCATTGCAAATATCATTCATAGAACTTGTTGATTCTCAAGCTCTAAATGCTCCTTAGAGCAGTTAAATAATCTACAACCAGGGACGTATTCCTTCCTTAGCGTAGTAATTCAGTCAAGAAGCACACATAATATCAAAAAAAACTATGAACTACTAGTATAAATTACTAACTTTTATTTTATTTATATTTTCGATATTTGTAGCAAAAATCAAAACCAACACCCAACTAGGAGGAGAGAAGAGTGGAGTCTGTTTTTTGGTGTGGATAGTACTTTTTTTAAAATGGGGGTGTAGTTCACAATTTAGTACTATAATAATTCATTAATGATTTTTTGGCTGAATTACAATACCAAACAAAGGCAATGCAACCTGTTTGACCTGCAGCTGTAGGTAAAAAACCACCTTTCCCATGGTGGGAAAGGATTGGATCTTCTAATGGTAAATGCCACCTATAGAATGTAGGGAGTATATTATTAATCTTCAAAGTGACAATCTACATGTAGTATGAAGGTGAGAAAAGAGAAAACACAAGGAGAGGAGGGGAGGGGAGGGGGGGTTGAATTATGTTTGCTTTTTCTTCGTTTTCTCTTACTGAAGTCACTGTTCAGAAGCAGATAAAGTTCAGCTTCTGAAGTGATGTTCAGAACTAAATGCAGCGGATAAAAACAGACAGAGAGAGAGAGAGAGAGAGAAAGACACAAAGCAATTATACAGGTTCCTTCCACAAACCGGAAGTAGTCCTGTCTCCCTTGCACTTCCAATACTTTGAAATGCAAACAATAACAGAGTATGAACTTTGAATTGTTGTGAGAGTCTAGCTTTTGTATGCGTGTATTGCTTAAATATGTTGTATTGCCTTATCTAACTAGCAGGTCTTCACTCCTTTATATAGAGGTGTGAAAAGATACGTTGGAAACTTGACAGCACACAAAAAGAGTCGTTTGAAACTTGTTGATAATCACCAATGATCTTTTGCCTGATATGGTTATTGTCCTATGAAAGATCAATTTCAAATCCATTCCTTGTATGAAGGAACATTTCTGCAGGCAGAGCTGTTATCCTTATCTTGTTGCAAAGCACGACCAAAGTAGTGGAGAAGGTGATTGTACAGTTCGTACATTTGTCCTTTTTCAACGCTCTTGATAGAATAAGCATCCAATGCTTTCAAATTTCATCTCAAGGCCATTGTTACACTTCTTTTTGTCTTTAGCAACTCTTAGGCATGATTAAATGAGATTCCAGCTTTTGAAGCTTTAAGTTCTTCAGCTCCTGATGAACTTCAGCTTATGGTGATCTTTCTTCTGATGAGGTGCTTCTGATGAACTGACTTCTGATGACGTCATCACTTCAAGAGCGCTTTGAACTTCAGGAGCACTTTTCTTCAGGAGCTTCAAGCTTCCTTTTTGTTGATTCTTTTGTTCTCTTTTGTTCTTCTAGAACGTCTTAAAGATATAAAATTTTGTCTATGGTTCTGTACACTTGAACAAATATTAGCATATCCAATTGACAATTTTTAATATCTTGTTATCATCAAAACTCTAAGGGTAACATATGTTAAACATTTTTCGTTCTAACAATCTCCCCCACTCTAAGGGTAATGTTTGTTAAACGTATTTTGTTCCGACATAGTAAACTACAACGATTGACTCAATGGGTAAAAGATTGACTCAAATTTAGCTAAACTTTTTATTAGAAAAAAAAAACTTGTACTACTATTTTAATTCTAGTAAATATGTGTTTCGCAATGTGTTCTTGAAAACCGTTTTTAATAATAGTCTTAAAAGTAAATTAAAAAAGAGAAATGTTAACTTGTGCCTCTTAGGACACAAGTCCATACTACCCATTAAAAAATAGTTGATATATAGCTTTTTGTGAGAAGATATATAATATTACTATTAACGTCAAATTCATACTTGTATTTGATAATTAAAAATATTAAAACAAGTGTAAAGAAATTTTAAATTAGGTGTTTTTGTGTGTTAGGTATAGTCGTATGTTTGATCTAGGGCAAATGCTTGTAAATGACGACATCGATTATTTGTTTGAGAGGAGTAGGTGGGGGCGCGTGTTGAGCTATTACATAACATTTCTTTGCAGGTTGGTGTGCAGTGTGGACAATAGAGGGAGCTGTCATCTTGCATCAGACAAAGATTACATTGTTAGTGGTGTTAATGGAGCATACAGTTTCGGCTGAACATAATGATATTATTTGGAACTAAACAAGATCGCCAAAAGTATTTCTTTTTGCTTGGCGTTTATTAAGGAATCAAATTCCTACAAAAGACAAACTGGTGAGGCGTTGAATCAACGAACCAAATTTCAATATGTGTGTTAATGGCAACAGGATGATGAAAAGTATTGATCATTTGTTTATGAGATGCAATTGTTTTGGAAGCATTTGATTCTTAGTAAGGGATTGGCCATGAATTCAATCAGTGAACCTGTTACATCGGTTTGATCAACTTTTGCATTTTGGTAGTCTAGAAGGCTTATTAAAAAAAATGGCCTTCTTTATATAAATTATTTAGCTAACTTTTGTACGAGTTATTTGGAAAAGAATTGTTGTTATTTTCAGCAAAAGAAAGTGGCGATATCTTATTTGTTTGATAAAGTAAAGTTATCATTTTAGTGGTCGAAAACAAAAAAAACAAATTTAGCTTTTGCCCTTCATCAGTGATGGCTTAATTATATTATGTATTTGGATTTTGGCGCTTAGCTTGTTACCTTTGTTAGTTCCTTTGTTGTTTGCGATGGTTTTGTGATTAATTTGTTGCACTCTTGACTTCTATGCTTGCACTCCTTGAGCTGGATAAAATTCTTTGTTTGGATAATATATTCCATTTGGGTTTTTGTGAATCACTAAATAATAACATTTATGATACAATTTATTCATATGTAGCATATAGGTAAGAAACTTTATTTGATTCTCTATGAAATTCAAAGATACACGTACACACAAGTTATTAATATCATAACAAATCCATCTCAAGTGTACAATTTCACCACACTCTTATAGAATCAATCCTATCACTCTACATTCACTTGCTTAACATCTTTTTTAGGCTTTTCACTCCTAGGAATAGTAACAATTAGGACACCATCCTTCAACTCAGCCTTAATTTCATCAACCTTAGCATCATCAGGCAAAACCAAACTAGTATTATAGCAACCATAACTACTTGAAGACCAATACTCATTATCATCATCATCCCCTCCTTCTTCTTTCTCTTCCTTGTGTTCTCCCTTTATTGATAACACTCCATCACCAATTGTTATGTTCACATTCTCTTTAGGGATCCCTGGCATGTCATATTTCAGTTTATAGTGATTCTCACTCTCTTTCACACGTCCACTTAATGACCATGGTGTCAAACTCATGTTGTTAAATAGCTTGTTGATGTTCTCAGTTGCTTGCATTAGGGCATTTCCAAGACCTGATGGAAATAACTCTGAAAAATTAACACAAAATATTAATATAAGATTGTGTTTCATGTACTCTTCAGTGGGACCATGGTTTCAATTCAAATAATGCAGACATCAAAATGACCATGGTTTCAACTCAAATACTTTAGAATTCAATAATCAATGTAAATTAATTCCTTTGACTAATGTGAACATTGAATTGAAACATTTTCAAACAAACATACTATCGGGAAAATTTATCTTATTTTAAAAATTTATGATAAGATTAGTTACTCCTAATTGTCAAAGAAAACATATGGTAAGAAGAAAATAAAGCTCCCAATTGTCAAAGAATTAGGTTTTCGATGTTTGTTTTATTGAGTAGAGGAATTTGATTTCAAAAAACATTGTTTGAAAGATTTGAAGTTGATTTCCTTTAGCCTTGGAATTGGAATTTGACCTCCTTTTCTTTTTTCATTTTCAAAGAGAATTCGAGTTTTTTTATCTTTGCATCAAATGTTCCAATAGCCTTTAGGGTCTTATTAATGAATGTCCCGAACACTATTTAATCATATTAGTTGTATTTAATTTGACCTCATTTTCTATCTCTAGCTTAAAAGTTAAAATGAAGGTCGTTCTTGAAATGAGATTAAACTAGAAAACAAAGAACCAATGGTTGAATCCAAATGATTAATCAACTTTAGTTAAAGTTTAATAAATATAAAATAGGTAAGTATTAAAAAATTAACCTAATTCAATCCCCCGATCAAAATAATGTTTGTCCATGTTTTGTTTATCTCTCAACCAAACTCTGTTATGAAAAACATTTTCTCAAATAATCGAATGATTAAAATAACTATATATACAAAAGAAAACAAAAAGAAAGAGGGAGAAAAATACCAAAAGGAGCAGGAAGGAAGTCACGATCAACAACATTTCTAGAAAGCCATCTTCTACCTCTCCTTCTTGGGAACAACCTTGACTTCTTATCATTATTACCTTCTGAGACAGCTACTTCACTTCCTTCAGATTTTACCTTATCACCAACTGCAGTGGTTGCAAATCTTGTAGCTAACTCATTATTATTAATCCACTTATTTTGCTTATGCAAGGACCCTGTTGATGATGATACTCTTTGTTGTAAATTTCTCAATGCCAAACGTGCCAAAGCCATTTTGTTTACCTTGATCTTTTAAGTACTTTTTTTTTAATCTTGTTTTTGTGTTTTGCTTATAATAATTATAGGAGTTTAGCAGCTTAAATAAGGATGTGTAGTGTGTTGCATATGTAACTGTGTTTTGATTTGATGTTGGTTACTTTTCTTTAGATGTTTGGAGAAGTGTCCAACAGATTCGAGAGAGAGAGAACACTCAAAAGAGTGTTCGAGAGAGGGAAAGAATCAAAGAACAATACACGAAGCTTTGAGCATCTTCTAAACATTTTTTTTCCTTTCCTTCTTTCTGGTCTTTTTGAATATATGTCCAATTCATAGTAATTAGCCTTCTTTTAATTCAGGTTTAAATTGTATTTACCTTAATACCTCAAATAAAATTCCAACAAATAATGTGTATAAGAATTATGTAATTGCGTAAAAAAAACTAATTATGTATTGTGTAAAAAAAATTACTTGTTTGTATAATCATATATTACTATGGATATGTTTGTTGTTAACTGATGATTTAATCACATTTTTAAAGAGATTGTATTGTTTAGTTTTTTTTTTTTGAAAGGGAGATCCTTCTTTAAGAATGAAAAATAATACAGTTTCAAGATATGAAGACACTTTTTTGACATAGACATGAATAGCCTGTTTGTTTCAACTTCTACATCCTTCAAAAGCAATCCTGGTAGCTTCGAAAGTGAAAACTAGCTATTCCAACATGTTTGATTCATCTTCTCAAAATCAATTCTCATCTTCAAAAGCAATTCTGGTTGAAGTTACAATTCCAAGCTTTTGAGTTTACTAGAATCAATTCTCCATTAAATTTGGATTTTTCTTTACGATTTTTCCGTCCAGATTTACTATATTTTTTCTTTTACGCTATATTTTATCATTTTAGCAACCAGCTATATTATTATTTAACTTAAATATATTTTTATCAAAAAATATAAAATACATAAAACAAATATTTTGTCAAAAAAATTTAGTTTAATGATCGTATTTATTATTTCAAAATTAATATATAGAAAAATTTATTTATCTAAATTAAATAATATATTTGCATTTAGTATTGGTCTGCATATACATTTAACTATGTCCATTTTAGTAATTATACATTCAAAAGCAATTTTGATCAAAACTATCCAAACAACATCAATTCCGTTTAATCAATTCTACATTATTGTATCCAAACATAAATCAATTATCTCAAAATCAATTTTGTCAGAATCAATTCTATCAGAATCAATTCTTTTAGAATCAATTCTATCAAAAGTTGAACCAAACACACACGAAGACACATGCAACAAATTATAATCCATGATGTCAAAATATCTTCAATCTTTTATGCATATAATGGTATAGCTTTAATAATCTCTAGCTATTTTTTCATGTCAATAATACCATTATTTAAAGGTTTATATATTAATGTATTTGATATAGAAATATATGATCTTACTAACCACCCAAGTAGAAATTCCTGAATTTAGTCATGATTATAACTAATGTATCATAGCTTTTGACTGCACCATAGTAATCGATAAAAATTGAAGGAAAACCATTTCATTACAGAATATACTCATGTATGTGAATCATGCAAGAAAGGTTTATATCCATGAAGCATAACCCAATTTAAATATACCCAAATGTGAAATCAAAGTCATATAGTCATTTGACCACTCCATATCATCTGAGATAAGCAATTCCATCAAGACGCCAGTGGATTTTAAAATGCCATGTTTGAAGAAAATATGAAACCAAGTCAGAAATGGTGAGCTATTTGACCATTTCCCTAGATAATTTTAGTCAAATTTAACCCAAAAATGCATAGCAAATGGAAGAGCAGTATGCAGTCAACAAAGGGTGATTTTCAAAACTTGCCTCTTGTGGATACCAGAGAGAAACCAGGACAATCAATTAAATAAAGTATAATACAATTATCTTAAAGCCTGCAGAGAGAAATTACACTCTTTTGGCATGTAAAAATAAAAATTGATATACAAACTGCAACATATTCATTCCCCTTACCCCTGTTCCTACAGAAGCAAGAACTAAAATTATTTCATGGATCAAACAAACCAAATGGCACATCCTCAACCTTCAACGGCTCAGTCATACAGGCCATCCTGTTCCCAAATGTCCACAAGAAAATCTACCATTTCCTATTAATCAGTTTTGATACATCATCAGATCATCATTTTTCAATCAATATTGCATAAATGGTTGTTCGGAAGTAAATAGACATCTATTTAGTGTCTTAAGTTATTACTCACTCTCCAATTTAGTCCCTAAAGTATATGAAAACTTATCATGTTAGTCCCTAACAATTTAGGAAATACTAATCATATTTATATACTTTAGATCCTAAATTGGAGAGAGTGATTCTTTAGACACTAAATTGATGGTTTATTCTTCAGAAGTTGATGCTTACAGCGAGAGGGATAGGCTGACGGAATGGTTTGTTGCTTGTCAATAAACTTTCATATGTTGCGTTCCAACTGCAAAGCCAAAAAAATTTGGCAAGGCACTGAAAATAAGTTCTGACAAGATAGACACAATTTCATAATTACTGACGTAAATAAAGCCTATCTGCCTCATGCGGACATCTTATAATTGACCAATTTAAATATTTAGTTTCACAACACGCGTACCAAGATGAAATCACTTATAGAAGATAACTTACGGAAAATGTAAAACAGCCTAACCACAATGTCTTTGGTACACAATTCAGACACGAAAAAGAAAGTAATAAAAGCTTACAAAAATATGGATTTGAAGTAATCCCAACACAAACAAAATTACAGAAATAAGAAGCTTCCAATAGAATTAATCCAACGGCAAGGATGTTATTCACCTTAATTTAGGCTCTCGTAATTGTTGCGTTCGATTCTCAGGCTTTTTATTTCCAACCCAACGCTGCCGAGTCTGATTCCATAGAATTAGACCTGTAGCCAAAAATGTTTTCATAGATAAACTTGAAAGTAAGATGACTAATGGTCATTATATAGGTACATAGACAATCAACAGTATATAAATAAGAGAACAAAATGCAAAATTGGCCAGCAATTTACATGAAACTTAGTATGTAATACAAAGATTACAAACATGGGATCAAATAGAAGATTCAGTAGGCAAAAGCACATGAATAGGAAAAGAAGTGACAATTAGCCACATTTCACAAATGATTGTGTAGCTCAAAAGGCAAGTGCATGAAGAACAGTAATAGTCAAACCTTCAAAAGATATCATTTGATATTTCAATATAAACTAAACTGAATCATTACACGACACCATGTTGCTCAAACCATTTCATATATGAGCACCAACATGCATCCGAGATATCTTGCTACCTGTGCTCTAAGGGCACATGTTAATGAACCTAAAAGTAGCATTTTTCTAATGTCGTTAGGCTGCAGTTATTGTGTGATTAGGCAGCAGTTATTATATTAGGCAGTTATTGAATAAATAGGGAAATAAAAGAAAAAGTCGGTATGCATTTATTTTGGGGACTAAATATTGATTGGGAGAGACCCAAGACTCTCAAATTTCTTGGGAACCCATCGTAATTAAATGCATTTTCATTTTTCTCATTCTGTTTCTATCAGATGGTCACCCCTTATAAGGGTGTGTTTGGGAGGGAGGTTTAGGAGAGGCTAATGGCTAGCATTTTCCTCGTTTGAGAGTTTTATATAATGAGAAGGGCTTAGGAAATTTGTAACGCCTCCCTTAAAAAACACTCTTTTATTTGTAAACAATGATTTCCTTCACAGTTTGTCCACCCTATCTCCTTCCTTCTCTTCCCCCCCAAATCATTCCTTTCCTTTCCCTCCCAAACAAACGGTTAAGGAAATACAGAAGTGTTAAGTAACTACATTACCGAGACATCAACTTTATGTTATTGTTTACGACACTCCCACCATCCACCCCACCCCCAAATGAAGATATTATGCATTATCTTAAAGGGAGCATATTTTTATTTACCTTTTCAAATTCAAATTCCAGAATATATTACAAAAGAAAACAATATCAAAGTACGAAATGCTTGTTTGGTAAATTATCAGCACAACAAAAGCAATGAAGTATACCATGATTTACAAATTCAGACGGGTTGTTGGAAGAACTGGCATGGGCAACCACAGCTTGATTAGTTAGACTTGTTGAAGATATACTCCCTTGTGATTGAACAGCACTGTTGTCCATATCATGCGTGCTGGTGGTCCAGAAATCTTCTGATGTACTAGGTTTATCCACTGCCTTACCTTGTTTTGTCAACCCTGTCGATGGTACTTCCACAGTAACTAGTGCAGGTCTTTTATAGCATCCAACACAACCACTGCTCTGTTACAAATCACATTAATTTCTGTTATGCACCACATCATAATTATAATCACATATATGTCATTTCATAGAATAACCATCATAATCCAAACACAAGTGTTGCTAAACAGCGGCTATAGCACTATACCAACTGTAGCTGAATTTGAACAAAACACACAAATTCACTATTGATCTGAGGTGTCAAATAGTGGCTATAGCATTAAACTGTAGCTGAACTTGGATGAATCACAAATTCGCAATTGTTCCGCAATATGTTATTTAGTACAAAATAATGTCAAATAGCCGCCATAGTGGCAATATAGCAATATTGTGTAGCGGAATCTGAATGAACCGCTATTTTCCACGATCTGTGATGACAATACTACCTAACACATCAAATTTTTTATCTCCAAATCGATCAGCGTACACTACAATCTAGTCACTTCTTTAAACTAAAATATCCTAACATAATTGAATGAATGTTTGGATTCACTTGAGAGCCGAAAAAGTTTCTGTAAACTTAAAATTGTTTTTGGTATGTCAGGAAGTTCTTAATTAGAATTGATTCTGCCCCTAGAAAAGGAAAAAAAAATATTACTCACTTTAAGCTCAAATTCATATTTTTTTACTTCCAAACATGATTTTTAAGCTCAAATTCATTGTGCAACTCATTTTCATTTGAGCTTATCCAAACATAAATCATTTTATATTAAACTCACTTTAAGCTAAAATCAATTCACAAAATCAATTTTTGTCAACCAAACATACAAAGAGTAAATTAATCCCAGAAAAATACACAGCTTCCTATCCTCCATTCCTAAAACAGAAATTTAGGCATTTAACTCCACAACCCATCTTCAAGAGAAAAAAGTACAAATAATGATTATGAATCAATATAAGTAAAAACATAGAAACCCAAAAAGCTAAAAAGGAAATTAAACCAAAAAAGGAAAATAAAGTATCAAACTTTATAAAGTTACTATGATATGAATGGATTCAGAAAACGTACCCCATATGCATGTAGTATCTGAAACACACCCAAAATAAAAACCCTAATTAAATTAGATCTGCCACAATCGAAATTGAAGAGAAACGAAGAAGAAGATGAAATCCAATTCCAAAGCAATCCTGATTGAAAAAAAAATCAAAATTATGAAAAAAAGTGAAATTTTGAAATGAAGAGAGAGAGAGAGAGAGAGAGAGAGAGAGAGAGAGAGAGAGAAAAAATGCATAAAAAAGGAACCTTTTAGAGGTGAAGATTGTGTCGGTAATGAAACCGATAGGTTTTCTCTTCTCTTCAGGTCTGATGTGAAGAGATGGGGTTGCTTTTGGATTCTTCTTCTTCTTTCTTTCTTCTTCTTCTTCGATTTCTTTGTCCTCTTTCTCTCTCTCAAATGAATAAAAACCAAAAAAGAATAAAATATTGCAAGTAGGTAAGTATTTTAACCACCCAAACACTACTTTAATAATTTAATCTCATTTATATATTTGTATATCATTGAAAATATATTCATACCAATAATGAAATGGTTGAAATGATAAAAAAATTGAGTTCTTTAAGAAGAAACAACTTATTTACAAAGGTAAAGTTAAATTAAATTATTTTTGTATATGCTATAAGTTCTTTGTCATAAGCTAGTTTGAAGAATTTATGAAAATTAGTTGAAAAAAATCAAAAATTTCATAAGTTTTGTTTTTCTTACACAGAAATGTCATAAGTTGTTTTTATACGTTTTTTTACAAACAATTTCACAAAATTTATGTATGTATATAAATTCAGGTAAATCAATAAATAAGGTCGTTTGACTCCTTAAACAATGGGTCACATGTTTGATTTCTAACTCTTGCATACGAAGAAAATTTAGTTGAAAGAGATAATCAATTTTGTGTGACTTACAGATTCTTCGATAGAGATTAGTTATCGAAAAATGATGGTCGAAACTTCGTACCAAAATATAAAAACAAAAAAGTGAATGATATTTCAAGATTAAGATTAAGAAAAAATAAGATTAAGATAAGATGTTAATGCTTACAAACAAAAGTTTTATGAGTCCTAAAAAAATTCAAACAATGATGAAGCATTGAAATAGTTTTTGCAAGAAGATTTTTTAGCGCAATATATGAACTAATTGATCACTCCTTTGTTCTTGGCTTCTGACTTATGTGTATTGTTTGTTACAATTTCTTCATCAACATTTCAGTAACTTTCACAATTACTGTTTTCAATGGAGCCAGGAAGGATAATACCATTTACAATGCAATTAAGCTTGAAGAGCTTAAAAAGTAAAAAATACTGCAGAATCTTTAAATGGTACTACTCCTTGGATGCAAATTGTGTGTAGAAAAGCATCTAAGCATCGGATACATACATGAACACATGGGATACATATTTTAATTGGTCTTTATCTAAATGCATTTGATGAAGATTAGTTTATTTCGGTTAATTGATTCATAGCATTTCATAGGATGTATTTTTGTATGCCTTGTTTATTTAGAAAATGCTAACTAGTACATCCGAAGATAATGTTAATATAATATGGTATGATATAAGTGGTAGATACTTGAGTCTCTTAATCATTTGATTCAACCTCTTAAATAAATCGCAATTACTTTAAAACATTAATCATTGTAGTTATGCTTAAGTGATATCTTAGTTAAAAAAAATTATTAGTTGGTTTTTACATACTTTGCTTCAAGTCAAGTTTTATTCAATTATTGTGTATAAAGTCCAAATACAAAATTATTCATTAATATGATTGCCTTTATTATATCTTTAGTAGCAGCTTAATTAACCCTTCTTCTGAATTCTAAATTAAAACTTACATTTTTTATGTTTTTGATTGCATCTTGCTATATTAAAGAACCTTTATATCCTTTCTCAAGCTGTAAAAGAGTTATAACTTAAAATGCTCCTACACTTCCAAGAACAGATACAGTGGTTTCATACTTCACTTATTATGATTGTATTTAAGATTTTAAGTACTATTGAAAATGGTTTCACAAAATATATTGAATTTAGTTAATGATTATGATTATGAACCTAATTAGTTCCTTTAGTTCTGGTTGCACGGTTAAGCTACATGTGGTTTGGAACAAGCTTCACAAAGAATATGAACAATAATAAATCTAATATTTTCTTTCAAATTGGCGAAATAAAAACATTTTACTATTTTTTTTTAATAACAAATATTATTCTCGTCGAGAAAATGTAAGGAACAATTCTCTCGCGGATAAAACGAAACAAAGACATACAAGGTGCCGTATATATACGGAACACCTAAAAACCCCACAATCTGAAATAAAAGGAACCGGTCTTGAGGCCGACATATACATACGAAAGGAAACCACGTATACCCCTGCCTCATAACCATTGCCCCGAATAATACAGAACACCGCCACCCAAAACATTTTACTAATTATGGTTGATACATATGATTTGTTGGACTTTTCACCTGCATCTGTGGTGACTTTCCGCTCTCGTAATCAAGATCTTTTATTACAAAAAAGTAAAATAATTTTAAAATTCAATGATAAATTTTTTCATAATGTAAAAATTATGTATAGATAATTGTAATTTTTGTCAATATTTAAATGACAATGACAGTAGAAACCAAAAGGATTTTTGTACCGATAATTATGTATAGATAATTGGTAACAATGAAAGTAAAAATTATGCATAGATAATTGGTGACTTCACTTGGTATAAATAAATCTCATTGTCATCTGTATCTCTACACTTGATATGTATAAATCTCATTAACATCTCTCTACACTTAGTATGTGTAGATATCTCTGTCGTTTCTCTTCGCTCGTTTTTCTTCACCCAATATGTGTTGATTTATTAGTTTGTGTAGAACTGTTAACTTATAACATCGTCTCCTTGACTCCAAATAATGTTCCAATAGTTGAGATTCGTAATTTTGCCTCTATTCAAATTATGGAGCGTCATGTAGCAGGGGATCGACATTCTTATGGTTCAAGTGGTAACGGATTTAAACTCCCTTAAGCAAGTGATCCTTGGTTCAATGTCTGACTTTGACATAGGGAGAAAATTCGGTTGAGAGGAGAGAACCCACTTTTATTAATTTTCCCACTAAATGGAGGTGAAAGTTTCGAACCTATAACATGATAACTCAAAAAAAATAAAATTGCACGATGCTGTAATATACAAACTTAGAACCTTACTATTCTCTTGTGTTATTAAAAATGAAAAGTGACATAAAAACACAAAAACGAAACACATACATAACTTAATTTGGAGCACACATATAGAATTGGATTTATAAGCAATTCTAGCCAGTGCCGTTAAACTGAGCCTTGAGTTTCAGAATCTGTGACACATCAAGTAAAGTAGTCTCTGCAATTATGGAAGTTGATAAATTGTTTCCAAATAATAAAGTATCAAGTATTTGCGTGCTAGGGTTTGAGCTACTAAAAGCAACAAAAGCAACAGCTTTTCCAACACCAGAGTTAACAACAAAATGCAATAGTCCTTCTGGAAAAACTATAATATCACCGGCTTTAACAGTTTTCGAATAAACTTTTGTTCGCGTGATAAATCCAGCAGTAATTTGACCTTCAACGATGATAAGTAATTCAGTTGCATCATGAGTATGCACTGGAACACTTCCATTTATACCAAAATCTGCTCTTGCTGCAGAGATACCAAGTCCATTAAGACCTGGTAAACTATTGACAAATGCAGTGGTGATTCCAGAATTGAAAGGGTTTTTTGTGCTTCCAGGTACAAAGCCAGAGAACACAAAATCATTCACTGTTACATTTGTTTCTGACTTGCATGGATAGCCTGAAGGGGTGTTTGGGAGCAGTAAGTCTGCTACACATAAATCATCAGCATAAGAGGTATATGATGAGAGAAGAGCAAAAAAGAAAAGAATAGTGTGAATCATTCTGATCTTTACAAATTGGATATGGGATAAGGGAATGTGCAATTGGTTTGTTATTTATAATGACATTCTTACAACATGGAGATGGAATATATAAAGCATTAGCTTGCAGAGTTGCAATAGCTGTAAAATGTTCTAGCTAGAAATCATTTCCTTAAGGAAAATGTTTTGTCACCCTTGAGGCACATACACCTTAAGCCAATGAGGAAAAAAATAAAGAAAACGAGAGTGATGTGATATATATATGATAGTTTATCAATGTGATAGGAGGAGAAAGATAAATAGAAAATGTGTTGTTGAATATGCGTAAGAAAATAAAGGATATCTATTTATCATTGTTGTTTCCTTAAAGCAACGTAACCTTAGAGTAATTTGTTTTAGGGTTAAATAAGATTTTTGATCCCTATAAAAATCTCAAATTTCGTTTTTGATCCCCCTAAAGTTTTGATCTCCCAAATGTTTTTTATCACGACTTTTGGTCTCTGCTTTTAAATAAACTTATATGCATCCTTTGATTTTTTTTCATTCATGTTTAATATCTTGTGAAATTCTTATTTAATTCATGTTTTGTTAAAAAAATCTAAATTTTCCTGGAAGAGATTTTTATAATATTCTAAACATCTTTATAAAAAATCATTAAAAATTGTTAAAGGTACACATGAGTTGACTCAAAAATAGAGATCAAAAGTCGTGTGAAACATTTGGGGACCAAAATTTGCTATTTTTTTAGAGGGATTAAAAACAAAATTTAAGATCCTATTTTTTGTCAAGTAACCTAGTGGTTATTATAATTCACATTTTAAGGTGAATAATTTGGGTGTCCAGAGTTCGAGCTCCAACCCTTACATATAACAATGCATTGCCGCTGCCAACTGAGCTATATATGCTCGTCGAGACCCAAAACTTAAGATTTTAATAGGGAAAAAAAACTTATTTAACCCCTTTTTATGAGAAATATTTAAGGTGGGAGGATGTTGTTAGTCAAGTCTCATGTTTCTTAACAATTAATTAACTTAGCTACGAAGTTACTTAATTACCAAGGAAATAAAACTTATCCAAGAAAAAATATATAAAAATTAGCCAATAAACAAAGAGAAGTTGCTTACCAAGAAATAAAAATAAATGATTATTTCCTCGGGTTATTTCTTGGCTTCTGGCTTGTGTGTATTGTTTGTTACGATTTCTTCATCAACATTCAATTACTTTCACAGTTACTGTTTTCAATAGAGCTAGACGTCAGGTAGCATAATATTACTAACAGAGGGAATTTTATGTTGGAAAGAACATTTTTATACTTTTAAAGAGTTCACCACACCTATTTCAATAAAATATTACTAAGTTTGATCCATTGGAGGCAATTTTGTTTGTTATGGTTTCTCTATCAATATCAATATTCAATAACATATGAACTTCCACTGATTTATCTGCTTCTGACTTTTGAGTTTTTGTTTGGTATGGTTTCTTTATCAATCAATATCAACATTCAATACCTTTACAATTAGTGTTCGGTCACGAGGGGAGTCTGGAGGATTACCTATATTGGACACAAAGCAACTATCCAAGTGAGTTGAACTATAGTCACATAATTCGCAATTTACGTTGGTACGCGGCACGAGTTTGCAGTACGCGACATGCGATGTGTTGTGATGCAATTGTTCCCTTAAAAGTTTGTCTATCATTTTTAATCTGCATTTTGTTTATTTTGGTTAAATGAATCTTAGCTTTTTGTTTGAGTTTTACCGTTGCCACACTATAGAAACTTGCTTTAAGAAGCATGCCTAGTCAGCTGCAAAGATTGTGTTGAGAAAATAATTGTAGTAATCATTTCGAAAAATACCAGTTACAAGGAATGGGGATGAAGAAAGAGCTGAACTTGTCTCACTAGATTAATGTAGGATTATTATCAACCTTCAACAGAAAACTAATACTGTTATAGCAGAACTGTTTCTTGTAGAACACAGAGGTAGTCAAGTATGGAAAACAGATTCTAGCGCATCCAATCATATTTGCACATCATGTTGAATTGATTTGATTCTTATCAAAATATACTTACCAATTATTCCTGCTAGCTTACCAAATGGTAAAACAATGGTTGTTTTGTTTGCGAGTTTTGAGGGGAGGGGAGGGCTTTAGAAAAAAAGGAAGGAACAAGCAGAAGGAGTAGAGCACTTTGAAATAGGAGTGCTATGGGAGGTTTATTTTTCTTCATAATTTAAAATCACACTAGTTTGAAGGAACTCAAAAATTGTATTGGATTTTTTTTTTGGAAGGTTTTGAAGTGTTTATGTAAAATCTTTAAATTCAATCTATCTTGTTATAATATTCTCAAATTTTTTTTTTTTTTTAAGAATAAGTATTCATTTATCGTTCTCTACAAAAACATTCTTTAAAAAAATGTAATTTTTTTCTCTATATTATTGTTCTCCATCCCCCTCCCCACAAAGCCATTCTCACCTCTCCCCTCCAAACTTACAAACAAAACCGAAGGATATTTAATTTTTTGGCCTATTTCTTTGTTCTCATTGTATTGATGTAGTTAGGAAGACTTAGGTGGTCACAACCATTTAGTCACATTATTTCAACACAATCACATGATTGGAAAAGGGTAGAAAAGAAAAGGATTAAATAATGTGTATTTTTACAATACTTCATCGAAAAAATGTTTATTTTTAAAATAATTAAATAATATTTATTTTGGTGTGTGAGGCCAAATGTTGTGCCCAAATCATCGTGAACATAAAAGTATTTTAGTGATTTAGTATATCACATAATGCTCCTTTATTTTTATAACTAATGCTTTTTTTTTTAAAGAAGCCAAAAGACATAATAGATTGAACCTCCCTTTAACGTACAAGGAGTTCCTAAAAGGGTTGGACCACCATGCGTGGTATTCGCGATTTTTTTTTTGTGAGTTATGCAATTTCAACCACAACAAATAATGAAATTTAATACACTCAAGTAATTTGTCCAGTGGAAGGTTTGTATTATGGAAAGTCCTTGCATTGAGTTTCTTCTACACCACCCAAATAGTTGCCAACCAAATAACTTGAAGTCCCAAACAATTTGCTTTTCTAAAACCAAAAGAACCCTCAAGTTGTTGTGCATGCTCCACGAAATCAGTTGGGGGTAGCTGTTGATATACCTAACAACCGATGAATGGAATGCCAAATACTTCCAAAAAATTGCAACCTAAGAATAAAGGGTTAATTGATTATTCGTGTTGGATATTTGTATGTTGGCCTCATTATTGCTAAAACAAATATATAAGCAAAATGTTGGACCCAATGTTTCAACATGTGGGTACGACTTTAGTGTGCCCTGATTTTGCGCTATAATTAATGTGTTTTATCTATTTAAGGAATCCACGTCTGGTTACTTGTGGGCCAAGACTTGTTTGACCAGAATCAACCTTGTGTTTATTTCCTAAAGATGTTCCAACATTTTAGGAAACTTGTTATTTGGTTCGAATTCTTGTGAGCGGATCTTTGGATGGATCCTTATTATTCTGAAGCCCAACAAGAAGATCAAGCACGTACTGCTTCAGTATATATATAGAAGGACGAAAAACCTAATTGATTATTCAAGCCGTCATTTCAAATAGAGAGTGTTTAGGGTTTTGAGTCTCTGTTGATTTTGAGCCTTTCTTGTGTCATCTTGATGCAAGTATATGATTGTGCTTTATTGAGTTGTAATATTGTATACTACTCCTAAGCTTTGAAGTAAGGAGTTACTTTGTGTTTGAAGGTGTCTTCATTATTCTAATTGTATTTGTGTAATCACAGGGTGTGTGATTGAGTGCAAGTGAGATGAGATCTCAGATCTAGGAGTTCCTAGGTTGAAGTCAATATAGGTAATGTCTAGGTGATAAGTTGTAAACTTGGCGTTTGCTGAGAACTTTAGAACTAGGACTACACTAGTGGATTTCCTTCCTGTCTTGGTAGCCCCAAGAGTAGGCGTGTTTGTCACCAAACTGGGTTAACAAATAACCTGTGCCATTTACTTTCTGTCTTTTATATTTTCCTCGTTTGTGTGTGTTAATTGTTAGGTCGATGTTTAAACATTAATCTCAACATTCCTCTTGTGTCTTGTGCTGAAACATCGCATAAAACATCAGGAAGCTAGCGTGCCGGAATTTCAATTGATATCAGAGCAGGCACCCTGCCTGTTTTAGGGTGAGCTCCAAGGAAGTTACTTTCTGGCATAATGGACAAGGAAGGAGGTTTTGTGAACCGACCAGAAAGATATGAGTATGATGAAAAATCTAGTGATGAAGGAGTTTCTTATGAGAAATTGGCTAATTCCTACAAAGAGATTTTTGCCAGAAGTTTAGAGGTGATTAAGTCATAAAAAGTGCATAAGAAAATCACAACTCAACTGCAGGCTGAAAAGAACAAACTATTGTCAGCTAATTCTGACCTTCAAAATGAGATAACCCTTTGATCTTCCGAACTAGAGAAACTGAAGAAAACCATCAATGATTTTTTTTTTTTCTGGAAAAAGAGAAACTTATGTCAATCATCACTGGTCTACTAGAGGAAAATACCTTGTTAAATTCAAAATTAGAAAACATAACCAAATATGTTCGGATGTTGAACAATGGTTCTAATGTGTTAGATGAAATACTTCAAGTTGGGAAGACATGTGGAAATATGAAAGGAATAGGCTTTGACTATGGTAATGTCACCTCCTAAGTACTTACTACTAGGGTCAACTCGCTTTCGGTATCTTTCACTAGTTGTAACTAATTACTTCATAAAAAGATAAATATTAGTATCAAGATATAAATATCAAGATATAAGCATCAGGATAGTAATATCAATATTAGGCCCAGTCACAACCGAAGTATCTAATATGGGGTTGCGCCTACTACATAAATAAACTAAGGAATTTCCTAATAAAAATTAATAGCAAACAAAAGATAAATAAAATAAAAACAACATTATATTAAATAAATATACAACAAAAATAAACAGAGGTTCATCTTAGAACTCTAACCTAAAAAGAATTAGTTACACATGGTAACCAAAAACAAATTACTAAATATAAAAACATACCTTAGAAAATCAAGGAGAAGATATAAACTCCTCTGAAACTCTAGAATTGCCTTCCTCTTGAACTGCCACAGTTCTAAACGAGAGTTTCTACCTAGGTTTAGGCTAAAAGTGCGGGCTTTATTCACAAAAAAACAGGAAAAGACATTTGTGCCCACACATTTTGGATGCACGAGGCACTTGCTCAGTGTGCCCTGCACATGAGTGTGTAGCAAATACCATGCCCTAGGCGCATGGAAATTCCCTAGGCAAATGGCCATGTGCTAGGCGCATGGCCTGTGAAAACCATGTCGTAGGCGCATGGTTCATGTGCTAGGCGCATATCACTCTCTCCCGGGCTCAGTTTCTCCAATTTTCCGTCATTTTTGGTCTTCGTCTTCAAATAACTTTCCTCGAAACCTGGGAACATAATTCCTCCTTTTTGTAAGTCTCCTGAGGCCTATTGAATCTTCATTCTTGGTCTTTCTAAGTCTTCACAAATCTTTGGATGATCTTGATTTGCCGATTTCTTCATGAATTACTTTAAAACCCCCTAAAATTGCTATGTTTCGGGAAAACTAGAATTACAGACTCAAATATAGAAAACATTACCAAAGTCCTGAAATCATAGGCGATTTCTAATAGTCCTCCCTTTTGTTGCTAAAACCTACTAGAAATAACTGAAAAACATGCTAAGAATAATGTAAGATGACCTGTCATCGAAGGGTCACACCGAAGTGATGATGTACGCTCACTGTTACCAATAATTCAACCCACTCTTTCTTTAAACCAACTTGCATCACCTCCTTCACCCCTTCCTTAATATCAAATGCTATTAACATGGATGTTGTGAGTTTGTTTGCAGATTATTCTTTTTTGGGTTTAGCGAATTTGTATTGTATCAATATACTCTATCAATATAAATGAAAGAATAAATGATTATCGTTTATTTTTTTGTCAAAAAAGGGAGGCAGAAGCGTGGTGACCTGAAATCAAGCCCTGAATTTCGTATAAAATATCCTCACAACCAAATCATTAGGTTGTAACAATGAGAACTATTGCAGAGTAAGCAACAACACAATAGAGTGTCTTAAGTTGAAATTTTTCTAGTCACACCCTAAAAAATGTTTACATTCGAAAATAACTAAAACAAATGGCCTATTGCATTATTAAATTAAATGAGTCTACATAAACTCAGTTTATGTATGTCATGTAAACTAAGTTTACACTAGCGTATGTAAATTGAGTTTACATACATAATACCGTAAATAACTCAATTCAAAAGAAAGAAAATATGAGTCTAACTAAGTTTATGTAAGTCATGTAAACAAATTTTACGGCAGTATATGTAATATGAGTTCACATAAGTCATGTAAACAAAATTTCATTGAGATTAATCACACATCCATGAATGTTTGTAAGAGAGCATATGACGATTTAGAGTGAGAGATGAAAATGGATTTTGAAAAATTAGAATTACTAGGACAATTTTAGTATTATCGATTAACTGTTATGAAATTTGTGTGTAACTGAAAATTTAGGTGTAAATAGAAAGAATTGAATTATAAAAAAAAAACGAAACACTCTAAAAATCATTAAAAAAACGGGGCACCATCCCATTGCAAATATATTTAGAAAATTGCTCTTCTCCCATCCAAAATTGCTCCCTCCAATACAAACTGACGAAAAATATCCATGTGACTTAAGTCACACGGGTGTTATACCCAGCATGACTTAAGTCACGTTGGAATACCACCTACGTGACTTAAGTCATGCTGAAAACTCACACTGAATCCCAACGTGAGTTAACTCACGTTGGTTGTCTTTCAATATTTTCTTTTGCTTTTATTGGTGAAACATTGTTGTCAAAATCCCGACTTAAATTCTAAAATCCAGGATGTTAAAATCATCATCCACACATTTAATCGTAGTTCACCACAAGGTTGTTAATCGTAGTTCACCACAAGGTTGTTAATCGAAATAAAAGAGAAAAATCGACAATCGTAAAATCGCAACCAAAATCGAAGGATTTTACTTGACTAATTTTGTAGAATTGATATAAGAAATCGTAAAATCGCAATCAAAATTGATGGATTTTACCAGAAAAAAATAGAACTAAATATATGTTACAAATGATATATAGTCATAAAGAATTTAGTTTATAAGAAATCATACAATCGCAATCAAAATCGATGGTTTTTGCCTACTTTAGGATTCTACTAAAGATTTGAGTCGTTGAAGGTGAAGAAAGTCGCAAAATCTTGGATTTTAGAATTTAAGTCAGGATTTTGACAGCAATGGTTCACCATCAAAAGGAAAAAGCAAATACTGAAAGATAACCAATGTGAGTTAACTCACGTTGGGGTTCAGTGTGAGTTTTCAGCGTGACTTAGTCACATCTCTTATTGCTTAAAGTTAACCCGAACGCAAAATGTTGCCCTAGATTTAACCTAACTTCATTGCTTAATTTTACTGTATTAACCCTATTTAATTAAATCAAAATGTTATTTTCAAATGCTTCTGAAATCAAAAACAACAGATCACTCCAAAATATCAAGAATCCCTCATATTTTTTTGAAAAAACATATCGCTCCTATTTTGTTAACAGATCGCTCCTATTTTTTTGAAAAAACAGATCGCTCCTATATGTTTAATATGATACAGGCCTATTTTTTATGAAAAACAAAACAAACCTATTTTTTATTAAAAACAAAATAAAATCGTCCCCTATTTTTTTATGAGACCTAAACTAAACTAATTACCCTATTTTTTTATGAAAAACAAAACAAATCTATTTTTTATTAAATTAAAAATAAAAGAAAATCCTCCCCTATTTTTTTATGAAATCTAAACTAAACTAATTACCCTATTTTTTATGAAAAACAAAACAAACCTATTTTTTATTAAATTTAAAACAAAAGAAAATCTTCCCCTATTTTTTTATGAAACCTAAACTTAACTAATTACCCTCTTTTTTTTTTTTATGAAAAACAACACAAACCTATTTTTTATTAAAAACAAAATAAAATCGTCCCCTATGTTTTTATGAAACCTAAACCAAACTAATTACCTTTTTTTTTTTTTTTAAAAAAAAA
>Ga0228711_1001207_pt1 | contig 37194 bp, 21 predicted proteins | sample MedpolnodulmetaG_2_FD_177996 | JGI IMG/M metagenome (GOLD analysis project Ga0228711, IMG submission 177996) | Root nodule microbial communities from Medicago polymorpha collected in Santa Monica, California, United States - brown nodules | ecosystem: Host-associated > Plants > Roots > Nodule... | reverse complement strand
TTTTACTGTTCACCCTAAGAAGGGTAAATGTTCTAATTCAGGTAATTTTCTTCATCATGTTATTTATTTATTTTTAATTTGCTATTTTTATTTTTTTTAATTTTGCTAATTTTGTGGAGATTGATTTGAATGGTTTGGATTGCCTTCAACACACAAGGGATTAACCGTAACAAATGTACCTAATGATGAAGAGAACGTCTTTTGGAGTGGAGGAGGTGACAATGAGTCCGGTGGTGGTATCGAGGATTGCGATTTTGATAGTGGGGGCATGGGTCAGAGCTCCGTGTCCATTAGCAACTCTGATCATCAAGGTTTTCTCCAATTTTATTCTTACTTTTTTATTGGTCTTTTTTATTTATTTGTTTTAGATTGTTTATTTGAATGGTATATTGTTTGGGTTCCTCTTTGATTAATTTTGATAATAGTTTGAAGAAATGAAAGTTTTTGAATGTAATTATTGGGTTGGTGTCATATCAGTATCTCAACATCAGTCATGTCATCAATATGTAGTGCTGGTGCTGTGTTAATTTGAATGGTAATTTGTTAATTTTGATAATAATTTGTTAAAATGGAAGTGTTTGAACGTAATTACACGGTCGGTGTCATATCGGTCATCAATCTGAAGTTTTGGTGCTGCTTTAAGTTTGAATGATATACAAAAGGTGAAATGGAATTTTGAATATTGGTGAATGTTTGTTGGGTGCAGAACAAAGATCATGGCAAAGGATGCAATAACTTTGTTGGATCATTTAGGTTGGAAAAAGGCTCATGTTTTTGGGCACTTAATGGGTTATTATTTTGCATGTGCTTTTATTTTATTTTTTAGTGAGCTTTTGATTTACTTAAAGTTTAGATGGTTTGTTCTAAGATTTGGTTAGGTTAAGTTTATTTGTTTGTGTTTGATTTTAATTATGTTTGCCTATTGAAACAGGATCTATGATAGTAGCAATGGTTCCTGATAGAGTTCTCTCCTTGGCTTTGCTAAATGCAAAGGGTGGAGGTTTTCAATGTTTTCCAAAGGTATATCTCCCTTTTATAGTTCTATGAAATGTTTTGATTTGTTTTTACGACGTTAACTGCATTAATGACTGATAGCCACACTTTTTAATTAGAACCTTAGTTCAGGCCGAGTGGACTAATAAGTATAATTTCTGAGTCAGAATTTTGTTGAGAATTTGCTGAGTAGTAAGGTTAAAAACCATATGATCAATCAGAATATGCCCAAAATAAAACCAAAATGAAGAAAATGGTAATGTTCTAATGTTCTGATAGATCTTTGCCAGTTAGAGTTGTTTTCAAGGTAAGCAAAGTTCAGATCTTAGTGGATTTCTCTTTCAAGTGCTTAGGCATTCAAATAATTTTACATTTATTTTTGTCCTATCAAGCTGATTTATTTTGAAATGCATATAGAACAACTAGTAGGCTTTCTTTGTGTTGTATTCTTCAGCAAAGTAATAATCATCTCCACCTCTTTGTAGTTGGTGTTGGTTTTCAACACTTAATAATGTTGTTTACCTTCACAAATCATTTTTTCACAAAATATATTAAAAAAATCGTCCTTGTAGAAAATGAAATAAAAGATTCTATTGTAGATTTGTGATAAAATTTGATAAAGCAAATGAATGGATTTTTGTCACAGTAAGGAAAATAATGACAGGCCTAAACAATGAGTCTCCAAAGAAGACAGTGAAAGTGAAGAAACTCCCAAGGAAACCACAAATGATGAGCTAGGGAAATATAAAATTGGCATGAAAGGAGAGGAAAGTAGACAAAGATGATACAACTAAAACATTAGAGGAGTAATGCAAGGACGGAACAGGGGAGGACTGGAACAAGATAGCTTTTATATTCCAAACTTAGGAATCAAGAAGCAAAGATATTGGTGTTTCTGCTTCTGACTTGTCACATTTCCGACTAAACTGGTAGGCTTTCTAATCTCCCTCCATCTTTCTTTTGATTGTGTTTCTTACAGTGCAATAACAATCTCTTGTACTCTTTTTGCAGGATATGCCACTCCTGTTTTTTCACTATGGTCTCCAAGTTATGTTAGTTTCTCTTTTGTCTTCAGAGGTAAGTTTTGATTATTTTATTTTCTTTTATTTAATTTCATTATATTATTTGTTATCAGTTCAGTAAATATCCCTCTTTGTTTGCGGAATTGAAATTTATAACTGCATGTTTTGTAAAAAGGATTGCTGTGGCTAGGGCTCTTCAGGTTCATGGCTTCATTTCAATGATTGACTGCAATTTCGATGATATTCACTTCTAAAACTGGACAAACTAATGAGGTAGAGCATGTGACATGGGAATCAAAGTTATTTGTTTTTGTTTATGATCCTGATATTCACTTCAAATACTTCACTTTAAATGTACTGCTTGGTATGTAATGATTTAAATGATTGGATTGAAATTAGATTTTTGACTGTAGATGGTTTTGAATATTCATTACTCTAGTCACCACTCATATTGCGAGTTCATTACATTCAAGTTAATGAACTTTGTTATTGTTGAAAGTAGAACATTGAGTGATATCAAATATGAAATCGCGAATACACATGCCATTGAGCCACATGTTTGGATCTCAAGTGCTCAATTGAATGGATTTTCATTCAAAAATTATGTATTCACAATATGAGATGATTTTCAGGCCTTTGTTGAATTTGTTGGAACCCATTCCAAAGAATGAGCACCGGAGTACATGAAAGATCTTTCATTGTTCACCCTTAGAGGAAATTTTCAAATAATTGTGCAGGGTAATGTGTTATGGCCCTTATGTTGTTTCCACAAGATTTTTCTTTTTCAATTATACTGCTTATTCGGCTATTTTAAAAGAATTAATTTTACTGGTACATGCAGATTCAGAGCAGTTGGGTGTTGATGCATGCATCAAACTCTTTCACCAATTCAACTAATATGAAGGATTATACTTTTTCTTGGGTGCATATTTAAGTTCAAGGTATTTCTTAAGTTATTTCTCTAAACGAACCTGCATTATTTTTTTAGTTTTTATAATTTCGGCTTATGATTTTGCAATTTTTAGTGAGGATCCTGTTATTCACTTCAGGTACATTGAAACAGCTGCTAAAGCTGAACAAATTAAGGAGTAGAGCTTGTGACTTGGAATCAAAGTTTTATTGAGAAGACAAAGAACATTATAATAAAGGTCAAGCTTCCAGATCCACACTGTGTCAGTACTATCAACATGATTTGTTGCTTTGAAAGGTGATTTTTTTCAGTGGTTGTCGCTCATTCTGAATCTTTTTATGTCAATTTCTTATAAAATTATATTTCTTGCTTATACTCAGCCAGAAAATGCTACTCTAGTTGTAGAGAGGTTGTTAGATGAATGCCATGAAGAATGTGAGAAGAGGTAGACTAGTTTTTATTTCTTCCCTGTATCATCTTATCCTGTAATATTTCTTCGAATATTAGTTACTAATTTAAATTTCACTCTGCAGGAATCAATTACTTTCTCACAAGCCACCTATATTATGATTCTCGTTTTGTTGGTAAATATCGTGAGAATTGGGTCCCTGTATTTGCCATTGTTGCTTACCAAAGGATGCAATGTGATGCTGAGCTTAATGTTAGCAATAAAAACTTTGTTCAAGCTACAAGCTAGGTGTGAATACATCTTTTTTTTAGAAAGGTGCCATTGTATTTCATAATGCAAATTTGAGACACGCAATGTTATTTCATTATGTTGTGGAATGAATGGATGTTGCTGACCTCTGCGATAAGCTCCCACATTCCGATTATGAGTTTCGAAGGCAGTTGATTGATCAAGTTAAGTCCACAATTCTGCTTTTAGTTGAAACTTCAATCTGTCATTTTTGCTGATACTTACTGCATTAATTAACGGCAGATCCTTCAAGGGTCATGGAAAAAAAAACATTGTGATGTTTCTGCTGGCAACGAAAACAAACAGTTGAAAAACATGGAATGAAGTTTTTTTCGTCTGCCTTGAGGATGAAGAAATCTACTTAGCTAAGATTTGTAGTCTGAATGTTATTATTCATTGATCTAGTTCCCTCTTCATAAAATATTTTGATATAAATATTTACCACTCATATTGCAATTTCCTTACATGCAATTTAATAAGCTTTGTTATTGTGAAATGTAGAACATTGAATTATAAGTAAATGTAACAAGGAGCAGATAGTTTGTTGATTAAAACAAGTATATATATTTGTTACTCCAGTCATTCCATGCTTTTGTTCTTATGAGATCAGTTTTTGTTGTTCTATTTGCAAGTAATATCATCTTGCACTTACTATAGCTAGTAATGTCTTGTATTGTAGAAACCTTACTGATTGATGAAAGGGATTGAGTTCTAATCCTAGAAGTGCACTAAAGTATAGTGTGTTCTTTTACAAAGCAAAATATATAAAAAGCTGTGATCTAAGCATAAATGTGCCAAGATTAGCTAAAAAGAAACCATTACATTGCTAATGCAGAAAATTCACTTTGGTTTAACACCAAAACAACCTACATTGAGAAAACCGTAAAAATATGTCTCCTACTACCACAAAATCTGAACAATAAAAAGCCACCCCACTTGCATAATTATGCAGGTTGCTTCCAACTCAGCAGCTTCAACTCGACCAAATAGGCGAACTGATTCCACAACATCATATGAAATTACAACAGACGACACCACATTTTCATACCCACAACAGTTTATGAAAAACAGATCCGACTGCACTGAGAAACTGCTGTACCAGACCATGCCTCATATTGCTATTAGACAAAGCTCTACGTTTAAAAATTCAATCAATTCCGGACCCTTTCATACTGACACCCCCTATAAAATCTCTCACTTCGAGTTTGTAAAACAAGCAATCACATTTTTTTTCTTCTGAGTTTCAGTTTTATCCCCTTACTCTTTAATAATGCAGCCCTCATCAAAACTTGTGATCCTTTGAGTTTAATTTGTATCTTAGCATACCACTGTTAAAGCTACAATTCAACTGAAACTGAATATTGCAAAATTCCATTCTAAATTTTATTCTCAAGAGTGTGTGCAGCAATATCTTCATGATATTCCAGTATTCCCTATTTCACTATAAAACTTGCCAAACAGACATTATTACCATAACTTCTAAACAATTTCCTCCACCATATTACCAGTTTTTCTCATTAATTTTCTATACGCCGAACTTACCGTGTAAGCTCTTGACTGGTCCTCCTTCCACATCCACAAATTAATTTCCAGTATCAAATGATAAATTAAAGGGTTAATAGTGTTTTTCACCCCTATAATATAGGTCATTTCCGATTTTCACCCCTATAAAATTTTCGGTTTAGATTCCGTTCTCGTAAACATTTTTTTTTCCACAAAACCCCCCTCCCCCATATGACTGTGCATATTTGCTGACGTGGTACACTGTGTGGCACGCTGACTGTACATATATGCCTATGTGGCGCGCTGATTGTATAATTATTTTTATTTTTTAAGCGTACACGTGGCATTTGTGCCTATTTTTTTTAAAAGAATAATAAAAAATAAAAATGAATTTATATTAATTTCAAAATAAATAAAAATCTGAAAATTAATCTTCGAAAATTTAAAATGTAAAAATTTGAATTTTTTTTAAAAATTAAATAAATATATATTCATTTATATTAATTTAAGAATAAAAAATTTTAAAAAATATGAAAATTAATTATCAAAAAAAAATCATAAAAATTAGAAAAAAATTCAGGAAAAATATTTTAAGTTTTTCAGAATTTTCAATTCTAACAAAATATGATATAAATTTTAATTTTTTTTTATTTTCAAAGAATTTTTTCTAGAATTCTTTATTGGTAGAAAAAGTTTAAAAAACAGTTTTTTCGAAAAAAAACCTGACCTTTTTTTTATTTTGAAAATTAAATTCCAGAATTTTTAATAATCTTCTTAATTTCGAAAAAGATCCAAAAAAATTTAATTTCGAAAAAAAACTGAATGTTTTTTCTGATTTTAGAAAGAAAAAAAATTCTAAATCAAAAAACTGAATTTTTGATTTTAAAATTTTCGTGAAAAAAAACTGATTATTTTTCTAAATTTTTTAAAAAAACTGAATGTTTTTTTTTCCTGAATTTTAGAAAGAAAAAAAATAATTTTTTTCGATTTTATAAATTTTTGGAAAAAAAAATCTGAATATATTTCTGATTAGATCTAATTTTCCAAGTTTCGAAAAAAATATAAAAGTTTTTTCTGATATTTTTAAATTAGAAATAAAATCTTAACTTTTTTCGATTTTTTAATTTTTTGGAAAAAAATCTGAATATTTTTCTAATTTTTTAAATTTTCAAAAAAAATGTTAATGTTTATCTAAATTTTAAAATTTTGATTTTTTAAATTTTTGGAAAAAAAATCTAAATATTTTTTGGATTTTTTAAATTAATTTTCATATATTTTTAAAAATAATATGATGTGGTTGGCCTTTTTTACATGTGGCCAATTAAAAAAAATTCAAAAATAAAAAAAATGCCAAATCAGCATCACATATTAGATTATGCTGAGTTGGATGGTGGAGGGGGGTTTTTCGATTTTTTTTTTTTACGAGGACGGAATCCAAACCGAAAATTTTATAAGGGTGAAAACCGGAAATGGACTATATTACAGGTGCGAAAAACACTATTAATCCTAAATTAAAACCTATTATCTTTATTCCTACAGACACCCCAGTAACGTAATGGATGTTTCTTCGTAATCTCCTGACTTGCAAATGCCTGTGCATAGAGGCAGCTAGAATTCCAATTTCTGCAAGACCACCACACTCCTGCGCCAAAAATATTGGCAAATTGGGAGATGAGTCCTTGCTTAGGACTCAATGGATCAATATTAGGGAAAAACTCAATGGAGGTGAAGCCCAAAGCATGCCAAAGATGGATGGAGGTTGTGCCGTCTCTAATGCAACGAACGAAGGATTTATGAGAGGAAGAGCAACGAGGTCACGAGGAGTATATGTGCGTGGGTCCAATGTATTTGTAGGCTTAAAGTGAATTTTATGTTGAGGTCTTTTATGTGTGTTGACAAAGAAACATAAAAATTAATATGTGTGTAATTTGATTTGAGGCATGTCAGACACTGAATATATATCGTTCTCGGTCAGGGTTCGAACATTGATTTGCGAAGTTGTGAGAGTCGAACTCCGTCCCTTAGACTCAACTCCATTAGTCGGGGGCGTAGCCCTCTTATAACATGAGGTAGCCAAGGCTACCCCAAAATAAAAATTATTCTTGAATGGATTGGTATGTTTTTATACTTAGCTATCCCAAATAAAAAAATTTAGCTACCTTAAACAAATTTATTTGTTGAAAATTAGCAGCTATCCCGACCATTCTTGACACACCACCCTAATTTAAATAAGAAAATAAAAATATTACTACATGATTGATACATTTATTTGTATTAATTTGACACTTTCAGTCTCAACAACAAATATAGAGAAAACATTTTTAAGAATAAAAATTTGCTAAACAATTTCTAGAAACAAATTAAACAAATAATGAGTTTCGTGCAAATAACTTATTTATTTATATTGAAAAGGACATCATTAGTCTATTTTATATACAATCAATTATAAATAAAATTGAATTTTTGAAACACGTTGTTTCCAACTTTTCTAAATAGCTTATCAATTTTTATTTTCTTTATTGTTACTTTAACTTACATTTCATGTAAGTACAAATTATTTTAATTTTTTGTTAACATATTGGTTAAGTTTAAGTTTAAGATTAAATTTGGACTTAGTCTCTAGAACACTCACAATTTTTAAGTGAAGTTCTTAAGAGTTTATTTAATGTTAATCTTTAACTTGTTGTTATCGAAATTAAATGCATAACTAAAAGCACTCTTTTGAATTGTAAAAATTTGCGACGAAAATTGAATAATTTTTTTTAACTAAACCTAAAAAATTATAATTTATTAGACTAAAATAATATTTTATCTTTAAATTTAATTTGTTAGTTTTTTAAATATATATTTTTTCTTTAAATTTGGCCCATGCGTAAAATTTCCGCTAGCTTTGCCGCTTCCATTAGTGCAAGAACTTTTTTGAACAAAAGTTCAGTTTGATTAATAATATATGTAGAAAACAATATTTAACATAAACATTATTTAGTGATTTTTTTGAGGGAAACATTATTTAGAGATTGTTAAACCTTAAAATTGCAAAGCACAATTGAATTCTAAAACAAATATAAATTACTTTTTTATTTTGCATATTTGGGTTGCTCACAATATTTATCTGTTCTTTCTCACATATTTGTAGTGATATTTCATGAGTTTTCATTTATCTGTTCTTTTTGCTGTGGTAATGCGTAATCAAAATCAAAATTTCTTAAGAATTATTGTTCATAATTTATACGCATTAGCATAGTAAAAAGAACTGCTTGTTTGAACGCTGATATGTGTGTATATAATTGAAATTCCTCAAAAAAAATTCCTTGATCTCTTTTTTGTTTAACCAGTCAAAACTTATCAAAACCAATTTTTTTTTGAAGATTAAAACCAAACTTTGATTATTGATCTTTGTAGAAAATTTTAGAGGAGCTAAAATAACAAAATTGAAATATTTTTAAGGATCAAAAACATATTCAATGCTTTTTTTTATTATAAAAAAGTTTTTTGTATGCCGGACCTGCATATTTTATGCATTGTCCATACCAACTGAGTTAAGCACACGGGGACATCTATTACTTCCTCTACCCTAACTATAAGACCACTTTCCACTTTTTTGACCTTTAATATAAAGACTATTTTCAAAATTCACATGCAGTAATGTTTTTCTTGCAAAAATACCCTTATTTAACTTTTTGATAAATATATAAAACTAACATAAATTTTTTATAACTTTTTCACAAAAATTATTTTTCTTAATACCCTATGAACATTGTTGGAGGATCCGTCTCTAAAAAAAATTGTCAGAGGTGCTTATTTTTTTCCTAATAAAAAAAATTAAATGATAATAAAAACTTTGACTATTTTATCCGTTATCTACTATCTTATAAGTATATTATTTTTTTTTAGGTATCTTAGTGGTTAGAATTCACTTTAAAAATGAATAAGCGGGGTGTTCGGGATTCGAACCCCAACTCCTACATATAATAATACATTGTCCCTGCCAACCGAGCTATGCTTACTGAGACATACTAAATGGATGATTTACTCCAATTTTATAGGTAAAAAAAAGAAAAACAAAACATTTTCCTTTTATTTATTTTTTTGAAAATGGTTCTTAGGCAAATCTCATGCTTTGCCACGTGAAAAATTCACACTTCCCATCATCATAACAAAGCACATAGTTTTTTGGTCCTGTTTTTTTTTCTTTTCAAAACATTAAAAAATGGTGCAATTGTTGAATTCATACAAATATTCCATTTGAAACAATTTTTCAGTTACAACAACTACCTTCATCTTCTTCAATCATTTTGGTTCCAATGGAAAACCCTAGAAACAACAATTCAATGACGGAAGAAGAAGACGATCCCGGAAGTGCATTATCCTTCGACTCAACCGAATCAAGATGGGTTTTTCAAGAAGACGAGGATCCATCCGAGATCGAGGATTACGATGCTTCTGATATGCGGCATCAATCTATGTTCGATTCTGAAGATGAAGATAATGCTGAAATGAAGCTTATTCGTACTGGTCCTAGAATTGATTCGTTTGATGTTGAAGCTCTTGAGGTTCCTGGTGCTCATACTCATCACTATGAGGTGTGGTGGTTTTTTTTTTTGGTAGTTTTTTTAATGCTTGGTTTTTGTATTAATGGATTGGTTTTTAGTAATTATTAGTGATTAGGTATTTAATTAAATTGTTTCTCAAGTTGTATTTGTACTATATTATGTTTGGTTTCATTTTTTGAGGAGTCGAAATTGATTCAAGTAATGTAGAATTGTTACTGAGAGAAGACCTATAGATTCTAGAGAAGTAGAATTTATTTTGGAAGGGCAAAATTGATTCTAGAGGAGTAGAATTGATTCTACTTGAAGGTTGAATTTGTAGCTTTAGGGTTCTAATCGGTTCGGATTGGCTTATTTTTGAGCTTATGAAAAATAGTTTAGACAAATAAATAGGCTTTTATGTTAATTCATAAGTTCTAACTAACGAAAATTGTATCTTCATAAACTGTTTTTTTCACAAACTACCTTGACAAACTTATGAATAATATATAAAAGCTTATTTCTTTGCGTAAGCTGTTTTGCATAAGCTCAATAATAAGCCAATCCAAACGGGTAGCCTTGAATTTATTGTTCCACTCACTTTTACCTAAATCAATTTATTCAAAATCAATTCTCGCCACCACAAAACCAAACACACGTAAGGAGAGTAGATCAGATGAAAGATAACCAGATCAGCAGAGGCAGAGAACCACATCAATTTATTAAGAAAGATTTAGAGATTGTGTTGGACCGAAATCTGGTTTACAATAGAACATTATGGCATAATTTGATTCATGTAACCGACCTCACCTAGTGGGATAAGTCTTGGTTGTTGTCGTTGTTGGTGTAGAATTGATTTTGACATGTTTGGTTGTTCTCCAATAGAATTTATTCTGCCTCAAGAGTTGATTTTAACTTGTAGTTAGAATTTGTAGCTTTTGGCTTCAAAGATTGATTTTTTGCCTTGAATTTATTTTTCAACTCGCTTTTGCATGAACGGATGTATCCAAACATAAATCACTTTACATTCAACCCACTTTTACCGAGAATCAATTTTACATAATCAATTCATTCAAAATTAATTCGTGTCACTGCGGAACCTAACATACTTTTAGTAACTCACTTTTGGCGAGAATCGATTTTACATAATCAATTCATTCAAAATTAATTCATGTCACTGCAGAACCAAACATACTTTTAGTGTATGTTTAGTTCCACTTTTTGAGGAGTCAAAATTGATTCTAGTAGTGGAGAATTGATTTTGGCATGTTTAGTTGTTCTCGAGCAGAATTGATTTTGCCTCAAGAATGGATTTTAACTTGAAGCTAGAAATCGTAGCTTTTGGTTTCTACAATTGGGTTTTAACTTAGAATTTATTTTTTAACTCACTTTTGCATGAACGAATGTATCTAAACATTAATTTCTTTACATTTAACTCACTTTTAGTCAAAATCAATTCATTCAAAATCTGTGTCACTGCAGAACCAAACACACACTGTGCTCATCATAAGATTCTTATGTAGCTGTGATGTGAATTCCGTTTATGTGTGTATGGTTTTACAGTAGAGAGAGCCAAAAGTGAGTCCAAACATAAAATTGATTTCGACATGTTTGGGCGATGTCGATTGGAATTAATTTTCCCTAGAATTGATTCTAACTTGAAGCTAGGATTTGTAGTTTGACTCAAAGCGTGATTTTTCCACTCAAATTTATTGTTTAACTCACTTTTACGCGAATGTATGTTAACATAAACCACTTCACATTCAATTCATTTTTAACTGAAATAAAGTTTACAAAATCAATTTTAGTATTTTTTTTGTATCTATTTTCTTCATTGTGTTTTGTTGTTGCAGGATATGACCACGGGAAAGAAAATTGTGTTGGCTTTTCAAACTCTTGGTGTTGTCTTTGGTGATGTTGGAACAAGCCCATTATATACCTTCAGTGTTATGTTTAGAAAGGCACCTATTAATGACAATGAAGACATTCTTGGGGCATTATCACTTGTCTTGTACACTTTAATCTTGATTCCTTTCCTCAAATATGTTCTTGTCGTTCTCTGGGCCAATGATGACGGCGAAGGTATGGTGGTGAATTTAGTCTTTTAAAGATAAAATATTTCTTTCTCATTTCCTCTTATATACTCTGTCTTTAGTTTTGTTTATAGTTGTTTTGAAACCACTGCAGGTGGTACATTTGCATTGTATTCCTTGATTTGTCGAAATGCTAAGGTGAATCTTCTTCCTAATCAGTTGCCGTCAGATGCCCGTATATCAGGCTTTAGGCTAAAGGTTCCGTCCGCTGAGCTTGAAAGGTCTTTAAAAATCAAGGAAAGGCTAGAGTCTTCATTCACTCTGAAGAAGATTCTGCTATTATTAGTACTTGCCGGTACTTCTATGGTGATAGCTAATGGGGTTGTTACACCAGCAATGTCAGGTTACTTACTGCTCTAGTATCATGTATTGTGTAACTTCTACACAAATGCTTTTGTCATAGTATGTTTAGAATTCAGATTGATAGATATATCATGCTTGTAAATTGTAATGACATCTTGCTGCTTGTGTTCATGGCCAGCTGTTGTTTTCAATAAGCTCTTGTTTACTTCATATTGATTCTTACTTTACAAAATTTTCTTCTTGCAGTACTATCATCTGTTAATGGCTTGAAGGTTGGGGTAGATGCAATTCAACAAGGTATTGTGTTAACCTGTTAACAAGCTCTTGTGCGCTAATACCTGCATTTGATATTACCCACAGACACATTATGATCAGAGCATAGCTTTTATCTTTCTTTCTGCTTAGAAATAAATAATTTTCGCCTCTCCATTAATAGTACTAGCTTTCGAAGTATTGTTTTGGTGTGTAAAGTTGCCTCAACTATGCTTTGGTCCTATTGGTGCGAAAATTCAGTCATGTGTCGATAGGGTGCTTATGCTTTGTATATTTTCATTCAACCTAAGTGCGTACAGGATGCCGTTCCTATAGTTTAGGCCAATCTGGTGGAAACTGGGAAAAATTGGTTAAATATTTCAATTTTAGAATTACTTATGTAGCTGGATTAATTTTTTCTACTTTTTCATTGATTATGCAGAGGAAGTGGTGATGATTTCTGTGGCTTGCCTTGTCATTTTGTTCAGTTTACAGAAGTATGGAACAAGTAAAGTTGGGCTTGCTGTAGGACCTGCATTGTTTATATGGTTCTGTTCTCTTGCGGGCAATGGTGTATACAATCTTGTCAAATATGACAGCAGCGTTTTTAGGGCTTTTAATCCTATTCACATCTATTATTTCTTTGCAAGGAATTCAACTAAAGCATGGTATTCTCTTGGGGGCTGTCTTCTGTGTGCAACTGGTAAACACATATATGCAGAATCATTGATATGGTAGATGTGATAATATATATTCTCTCTTGCCGTGTATATTTTGATTCTATTGATGTCCCTGTTTTTCTCTATTTTTAAACCAATGTGCTGGTAGCAATTACAATGGCTAATTTTGATTTTTCCATTTACTATCTGAAGTTTAATGAAATGCCTACTGGCATCTATCATGATTTTGAGATTCAATGGAGTTTGGGACCTGAGTCTTTCTTTTCTTTGGTGCTTGAAAAAAAGATTCAGGTTTAAGTGCTTAGGTATTGATAGTTAAGAGTACCACTGGTCAACTTGGTAACATGTCTTGCATGAACGATCAAGGAATATAGGTTTCAAACCATATATTGTCTTTGAAGTATAAAACACACAAGAAATCACCAGACCATACAGCAAAAAGTTTGAAAGCAAAAAATTCAATAGAAATGTGGTTTTTTAGCTGGTTTACTGTTTTTTTTTTTAATGACAAATGTTTGTGTAGTTAGTATTTATGTTGGGATGGATGGGTGGGAGCTGGTTTACTACATCGGAGGGACTGCATTTTTCTGTTGTAGCAGTCTGAGTATGCAGACACCAGCTGCTACCCAAAAATGGGATTCATATGAGCACCCAAGTGATGCAATGTGTAGCCACTATAGTGTTGCTATTGTGTGCCATAGATGATTCATTATTCGGAATAAAATACCCTGTCATAGTGGTGACATGCATCTAGTATAAAAAAGCAGGAGTATTGATTTGTGGGTTGGTTAGTTTTTTATTTGATTACCTGTTTGGATAAACAGCTTACCCTGTTATAATAAACGCTTAAGTATAAGCTTGCATAAGCTATTTTTATAGCAAACGATAAAATAGCGTTAAATTGTTTTTGTATGTGCTATAAATTGTTTACATAAGCTATATTGGAGAACTTATGAAAGTAAGTTGAAAAAAAACTTATGAAAATTGTCATAAGCTGTTTTCATAAGTTCTCCCAAACGGTCTCACAAAACTTTGCTAGTAGATAAGCCCAAGTAAGCCACAATCCAGACAGGCCTGTGAGATTCATGGGAAAATTATACTATTGTTTGAGAAACATGTATTATTCCCATGAGAGTTGGCTGAATTAGTACGATTAGATGGTGTTGATAAAATGGTAGTTTTGATTCTAGCCAGTGGTCTTTCGTTGATAGGTCATTTGTAAGTACCACTGTAAGCTTTTGATGAGGGTTATGGGCATCCAGACCTTGTAGCGAGAGACAAACTCCCCTTAAGGCTGTGTTTTGGATTGTTTGAAATAAGATGAACTGTAATAAAATCTTATGGGACATATTGCATTCTATTTCATGGGCCACCTCTATCTTTCTCTGCTCTTCTTGGGGTATGTAATTGAAAAAAAAATTATATTCATTAATCTTGTTGTCTACCCGTCTACTTTTTAAACAATGGTATGAAAATTTTAACCCATTTATCATAAAAATATATCTAGACAATGGTGTGAAAAATTATTTCATTCAACTCCACTCTAATCTATTCCATTCTACCCCATCATTAAATATCCTAACATAGTCTGATTTTTGTATGCCAAACAAAAAAGCTATTACATTATTCTCCCCATTACGTTGATGTTGAGATGTTGTAAATATGCATTTTTGATTTAACTGTTGGTGGCATGCACAAATCCCGTCCACTATGAATTAACATTGTTATTGGATCATGTTACAGGCTCTGAAGCCATGTTTGCAGATCTTTGCTACTTCTCTGTTCGATCAGTTCAGGTAATGAATCATGTCTATGTTTTATCTATCATGGCTTCTGGTTGGAATTCTTTCACATCTTTTGTCATATCAACTTATATATTAATGAAACTGAGGTGGTTTGTTTGCAGATTACATTTTTATTTCTTGTTTTGCCGTGCCTATTATTGGGTTATTTGGGTCAAGCTGCATACCTTATGGAACACCATGCTGATGCTGGTGAAGCCTTTTTTTCTTCTGTTCCAAGTAGGTGTCAGTATGTTTGCATGCTTTACAATGGCCCGTCTCCACACTTCCCATCAACTTCGGTGTAATGCTATTCTTTATTTGCAGGTGGTGCATTCTGGCCAACTTTTCTCATCGCCAACATTGCTGCACTAATTGCAAGTCGGACTATGACAACAGCTACATTTTCTTGCATAAAACAGTCAACTGCTCTTGGTTGTTTCCCTCGACTTAAAATAATTCACACCTCTCGGAAATTTATGGGTCAAATCTATATCCCTGTCATAAACTGGTTCCTGTTGGCTGTTTCTCTGGTGTTCGTCTGCACTATATCCAGCATTGATGAAATTGGAAATGCATATGGTAATTCTTTTATTTCAAAATATTTATTTTATCTTGATGAATTTTTCAAATTTATCAACCGCGCATGCATTAATCAAATTGTAAGTTTATTGGGATCGACTATGTAGAATAGATTGCTCGAGAAGCTTATCGTGATGCAATTAATTGGAAAGGCACTGGGCTTCACTCTTGATATTTCTCTTTGGAAATTCTTGAATATAGTCTAAGAATACTAATAGTGTTGGTGGATCCTTGTTTAAGAGGACCCAATTAGCTTTTGCTGGTTGACCTGAATGTACACCAGTATCATAAATTTACCTAGCTTAGATACCATACAAATCTGCTGAATGTGTGAAAATGTTCATTTAGCAGTTTTTCAAACACTGGCTGTATGCTCAGAAAACATGATGTCAGTATAGGTCATGGTTTCATCCAACAATTCTATTCCAAATGGACGAGATCAAGCATTGCCTCCTCCCCAAGATTTCATAATGGTTCAGGTGGAAGAGTGGTTTCCCAGTTCCAAGGTTAAGACCATGGTTTCAAATTGCGGTCGGTATCTGCAATTGCGGCTGCAGTATTGCTGTTGTAGTATCCTCCGCAACAGCTTCACACCGCAATTGCAGTGGGATCTCCAATCACATGTACAACCACATCGTAACCGCATCACATAAAGTTCAATCACTAATATATTTTGGCCATGTTTTTTCGAATTATCTGACTAAAAATTAAATTTTAGAACCCGGAATCCCAATCTGCTTTAGATCCAATGAAAATCTTACCCTTAACAATTTCTCAACTGTGTATTTCAAGGACTTCCCAACCAGTATTTACAGAGAAAATTGAGTCTCTGCTATGGTGGGTAAGTAGTGTAGTGGGTGAAAATTTAAAATTATTTCACCCCACAAAGCGTGTCGCAGCAACAACAATGACCGCGATTGCAACGACCGCAGCCACAATTCAAAACCATGGTTAGAACATGCGGCATGCTTCAACAAGTGTTAGGCTCTGATACCAATCAAAACCCAAGACCTTTTATTTGTATGCTACTCGGTCCTACTGGTTTAACCAATCCTCATTGGCAAAACATTTCTGTTTTATCCAGGGAAAAGCTTTAACCTCAAGGTTTGAGCTTGTAAAATGAATATGTCGATAATAATTGGATCATGCAAGCTTAGATAGGGGAAGGCAGTTTTTTCTTTGGTTCTAACTAAGACACTGAATTTCTTCAATATTGTTGTAATATATTATATATGAAAATGTATTTGTTTTCAGCCTGTTCCTTTGTCATCTTTCAGGCATTGCTGAGCTGGGGGTGATGATGATGACCACCATTTTAGTTACTCTTGTTATGCTTCTTATATGGCAGATGCATATCATCATAGTGATGAGTTTCCTGGGAGTCTTCTTGGGTTTGGAGTTGGTTTTCTTTTCATCGGTTTTGTGGAGCATAACAGATGGAAGTTGGATTATATTGGTCTTTGCTGCAATTATGTTTTTTATAATGTTCGTATGGAACTATGGAAGCAAGCTCAAGTATGAAACTGAAGTCAAACAAAAGTTGTCACCAGATTTAATGCGAGAATTGGGTTGCAATCTTGGGACAATACGAGCTCCTGGAATTGGTCTACTTTATAATGAGTTGGTCAAAGGAATTCCAGGAATTTTTGGGCATTTTCTAACCACACTTCCAGCAATACATTCCATGATAATATTCGTGAGTATCAAGTACGTTCCAGTTGCTATGGTGCCTCAAAGTGAAAGGTTTCTATTTCGGCGAGTTTGCCAGAGAAGCTATCATTTATTTCGTTGTATTGCCAGGTAATAAGTGCTATAAGTGCATATTACTTTTTAGAAACATGCTAATAGTGCTATAGCTTCAAATGTCTCTCTCTCTCTCCCCCCCTCTCTCTGGAATAGGTTAGGAAACAATTTGGGAAAATTTAACAAAGATATTAGCAGCTCTTTGGGGTAGTTTGTTAGTTCACGAGGATGCAATATTTTCATCTGAGACACCGTGTCTTGTAATTTTGTGCTGACCCCACTTAGTGGGATAAGGCTTGGTTGTTGTTGCTGTTGTACCGTGTTTTGTAATTTTGTCTTTGTCATTAAAATGTTTCTTTATCTTACGTGTCTGATCTGAACATTTATATCTCACAGGTATGGTTACAAAGATGCTCGCAAAGAAAATCACCAGGCTTTTGAACAGCTTCTAATGGAGAGCTTAGAGAAGTTTATACGTCGCGAGGCACAGGAGAGATCACTTGAAAGTGATGGGGATGAGGATACTGAATTAGAGGACGAGTACGCTGGTTCTAGAGTTCTCATAGCTCCAAATGGAAGTGTTTACTCACTTGGTGTTCCCCTTCTGGCTGATTTTAATGAATCATTCATGCCCAGTTTTGAACCCAGCACATCAGAAGAGGCAGGCCCTCCGTCTCCCAGACCCCTTGTGCTCGATGCAGAGCAACTTCTGGAAAGAGAGTTATCTTTTATACGCAATGCTAAAGAATCTGGATTGGTTTATCTTCTTGGTCATGGAGATATAAGGGCAAGGAAAGACTCTTGGTTTATTAAGAAGCTAGTTATAAACTATTTTTATGCCTTCCTGAGAAAGAACTGCAGAAGGGGGGTCACAAATTTAAGCGTACCGCATTCACATCTAATGCAGGTTGGAATGACTTACATGGTTTGACTTTGACCATCAATTTTGCAATCCAAAAATATCCCCATATTGAACATCGTTCCAGCTCTACCTTTGGAAATTGTTTCAAATTTCCTTACGAGTATGAGCATGCGCCGCGGATATATGGAATTGAAATAGGCCGAGAACAAAAATAGACAGATATATGTAGAATTTGGACAAAAAAAAAAGATACATGTAAAATTATATTATCAAAAGAAAAAGAACCTGCAAATGGCTATGCACACATTTTGCGGATGTGTAAAATCCCCTATTTCAGTATGTTAACAGAGTTTTGTACATGGGAGGACCTATCTAGACTAATTTACATTTTCATTTGCATTATTTGTTTGCCTGATCTCTTTTGAAGAGACCTTCTGTTGATTGAAGCTTAATTGAGATTATATTTTCTTTTTGAAATATTACATCATGCCTTTCCCTTGGCCTTTGATGCATTATAATTATAAATTTTATAATTGACAGAAAAACTTTTCCTGACACTAGTTTACTCATTGGAAATTGAGAAAGGACAGGAGGAATCAAAACTCTTGGTGGGATGGAAGTATTGGTAGATTTAGAAGAATTATAATGTATCCAACTTTTTTTGTTCACTAGAATGTATCCAACTTGAAACTATTATTAATTAATCAATGAAAGAAAAATACAATCAGGCACAAAGAGGTGCATATCTCAACACTAATATACTCCATTACTCCTATATCGAATACAACAAATTAAGGCATTTCTGATAACTGATTCCATTAATCTCTATCCAAGCCAAACTATTATCAAGTCCTATTAACTCCATTCTGCCAAGCATCAATCCTGTTGATAGATGATCACAAACACCACCACCAATTCATTGATTTGATGAGATATTGTGTAATGAATACTGGTAAACTTTCAGGTTACAAAATGCACACCGAAAATACATTTTATTTATTGAAGAATTCAGATAAGAATAATATGTTTAGACAACAAAGGCTAGCTGGAAAATAGAAATTACTATTTGATAAAAAAATCGATAAAAACATGACTCAATGATAACCAATAGGAGCTGGAGCCTCTATCAGTTCTTTTCCTTGATGGTGAATATCCTACAAAAAGATGAACACAACATTCAGAGCAAATGAAGAGGAAAGAAATTATTAAAATCAAGAGTGTTTTAAACAAATCATGATGACTTAAAAATGTTTTTCATCCTTTTTTTTTTTAGAAAATGTATTTCATTCTTATAAATGTATAGACTTTTGTTTTTAGTCACTACGGTATATTTTTTTCTAACTTTAGTTCTGACATATTTTCAGTTACCAATATTAGTCCTTACATTTTTACTATAGTGTCACCTGTTTAACATAAGTTCACTTGATAAGTGCCATGTTATTTTTTTTAATAATTTAATCTTCAATTAATTTTGAAGAATTTTTTTAAACTAAAATGATATATTTGTAGGGACGAAAAATACATTTAACAAAATTAAAATTGACAAATTAAAAAATAAATAGATTACAATAATTGACACTCACCGAAGCAAAGTGATTGACATCCCTATGATGAGCCTCATCAGCACGAATAACAGTGATAACATCCTTAAGAGTTGCATCCTTAGGAAGTCTCCAATAATCAATTGCAATGGCAGGGGCAGGTACATTTTCAACTTTACCACTTTCAATTGCATTTAAATGTTGTGTGTATGAAATCACAGCCTCTTCCTCCAAATAGCCAACAAACCTATGTGCTGTTTTTGGTGAGAGGATGTAAAAAACAAAGAATGCATTGAAGAAAACACCTTGTGCAGTAATAACCAAAAGCCTTTCATGCCAACTTGGTTTTACAAGCTCTACCATTGTCATCAAATGCATCCTCTCATTCTCTGCTTCTTCAAGTAATGCTTTAATCCAACCACCAGTGTGTTGAAATTTTCTTAGAGACTTCAAGTGTAAAAGCATCCCTCCGACCATTGGCGGGACGGCTGCAATTGTTTCCAGCATCATTGCATGGCATCCGTACCGTTCCTGCAGCAGTTATAATTCAGATTAATCAAACCCATCAATCAAAATTCTTCTATGTATACACAAGTTTTGCACTTTACTACAACACATTGAATTACTAGGGAATCAATATTTATTTATTTTTGGTCTTAACGCTCTAGTTTTAGGCAATTTGGTGTTCAGTCGAGAAGTAAGTAAATTTTAATGAAAAATTGTTCTAGTCAGCATCGAAACGGTTTTTCCTAAACCATTCGACCTTAACTGAAGCTGATTAACAATCGGTGAATCAATAAGTTACCACTAAGAATAAAGTTTTTTATAACTAAGAAAATTTTTAGTAGCCAGTTTTTAACAAGGACAAAACCACCAACACACATGTGGTATATAGTAGTTAAGTTTTCTAGGATTGAAATGTTAAGATTCTAATTACACATTAAACATAGCTTAATGAAGTACAATAAGTAATTTTTATGTGACATTTATAATTTTCATATATGTTATGTAGCAGTAGATAGCCCACAAACCTTGAAATACAAATCAGAGAGAACCCTTAGAAACTTGACAGATCTGAAAGCAAACTTGTCCGCAAATGTTTTTGGTACATGATGCTTGGTCACATCTATTGACACATCTGAGCTGTAACTTTCCCATGGCTGCAACAAACCACATAGAAAACATATCATATGAGACATTATTGAAATACAACACCATGCTAGATAAGTTAGTTGAGAAACAACTATGAGCTGAATTTTTTGTTTATAATGAATAACTAAGTTCAGATTTACTTATGCATGTGTTAACTTTGATACCTCCTCTACATAGTATATTCTTACCATGAAACAGTTCCATGGCCACTCAGTTCCATCCTCCCTTTTAACCTTGGGCCTAGTGATCCCCCAGTAACTCGAAACGACAGTGTTGCTGTCATTACTGTTCTTATTCTCCTCTGACTGCTGATCCTTTTTCTCTGGCAGAGTTGACATCTTCTGCCAGTAGAAGCTTCCACGAGCGCCATCGCCATTCTGGTGTCTCGGCTGAACAATCACCGCAGTTGAGAAGCTGCGGTGATAGTTCCAACTACTGCGGAACAGAGCTCGTGCCGTTGACCTTAATAACAAGTTTTTCATGTTGAATGTTTTTGAATGTGTTCTTAGATAAAAATAGTAGCTCAGAAGTGGTGATTTATATTCATATTTACAATAACAAGGAGTGGAGTGTGCATTAATAATTTAATATATAGTTTTTGTATTAAATTTTGTTTTTGCCACAAAGGGAAGAAGAAATGTCTTGTAAAGTCTCAACAATGTGGTCTTGTTGCTTTCCATGTTTAATTATTCGTTAAATTAGTGATTGATTAGTACTTGCTACAAAGTTGGAATTGAAAATGTTAGCAGCCACTTTTTTTGGATTTTCTTCTTCATGATTCCATTCCTAATTATAAGATTCTTTAAAAGATTTATTTATCCTTAAATATAAGACGATCCATTAGATTCATTTTCTAAATATCTCGTAGGACTACATCAATAGAAGTTATATTAGTAGATGTACATTGAAACAATTTGATATCTTAACACCAAAATACATCTCTACCGTATTTTGAATACAATAAATTAAGATATTTCTGATAATTGATTCTATTAATCTCTCTTCAAAGCCAAACTATTATTGATTTTACTAACTCCACTATGTGAAGCATCAGCCCTGTTGATATATGATCATCACCAACACCACCAAACAATTCCTTAATTGGGTGAGATATTGTGTTGTGTATTGATAAACTTTCAGGTTACAAAATGCACACTGAAAATACATTTTATTTATTGAACAATTCAGGCACAAATTGAAAGTTTAGAGACAACAAAGGCTAGAAAATAGAAATTACTATATTTTGATAAAAAATTTGACAAAAACAATGACTCAATGATAACCAACAGGAGCTGGAGCCTCTTTCAATTCCTTTCCTTGATGGTGAATATCCTACAAAAAAGAACAAAAAGTAGAACACAACATTCAGAATAATTTACAATGGGTCCAATATACTATTTTTAAGTTCTATAAATATACCAACTTTTGTTTTTAATGTCTACAAAATTTTCATTCAAATTTTTGTCCATACTTATTTTCAGTTACCAATTTTAGCAATTGCTTTTTAACTATAGCAAAGCTAGTCTAACGGTCCATGTTGCAAATGTCACATGAAATTTTTTACTAGACATTGCCGAGACCTTCAAATATCATTATCTAAGTAATTTAACCATGTATTCTTTAATTTTGAAGAAAATGTTCATAGGACTAAACAAAAGCTCATATATTTATCAATTCCAATTGCATGCATCGGATCCGACAATCTTTTGCATTCACGCAATTGGCACACATGTGGCTGTTGAATCGAGATAGCATAGGACGGTCCATAATTCAATGCCAATTTTAATATTTTTAAAATATCGATCTTAAAATTTGAACCGTTTGATCGCAATCCAACATTTACAAAATGACCAAGTGTGTGAACTCAAATATTACCTATCATAGTATTCAAATTCTATATTTATAGTGACATGGAACATATTTAACACAATTATAATGAAAATTTGGCACTTACAGAAGCAAAGTGATTGACATCCCTATGATGAGCTTCATCAGCACGAATAACAGTGATCACATCCTTAAGCGTTGCATCCTTAGGAAGTCTCCAATAATCAATTGCAATAGCAGGAGCAGCTACATTTTCAACTTTACCACTCTCAATCGCATTTAAATGTTGTGTGTATGAAATCACAGCTTCCTCCTCTAAATAACCAACAAATCTATGTGCTATTTTTGGTGAGAGGATGTAAAACACAAAGAATCCATTGAAGAAAACTCCTTGTGCAGTAATAACCAAAAGCCTCTCATGCCAACTTGGTTTCACAAGCTCAACCATTGTCATCAAATGCATCCTTTCATTCTCTGCTTCTTCAAGTAATGCTTTGATCCAACCACCAGCATGTTGAAATTTTCTTAGAGATTTTAAGTGTAAAAGCATCCCTCCCACCATTCCAGGGACAGCTGCTATTGTTTCTAGCATCATTGCATGGCAACCATATCGTTCCTGCAGTAATTATAATTCAAATTAATCAATAATTTAATTTTGATACATTGTCATCGTAAAAAAGTTTCGTATAGGCCGAAGTTGGAATAACCAAGTTTCTTCTTCTTCTCATTGAACCAAATGATTAAGACCAAAAAATTGTAAGTTGCACAATACCAACAAATCACAATCAATCATATGTGTGATTTTAGAAGTAAGTAATTATGGTTAAAGAGAAATGTTTTTACACTCACAATATTATGCAGAAAATAAAGAAATTTTTTACACTCAACTCACGGTGTATATGAATTAAATCTTTAATCAAAATTCTTCCATATATACCCAAGTTTTAAACTTTACTACAACACATTACATTGTTTTTTGGTCTTGACAATCTGATTTTTTCACGGAAAAAGTCCTGACCTGGTAATCCAAAGCCGGACAACGGATTTTTTGTTCTTCAAGAAACACCCTAAGTAATTTTTATGTTTCATTTATATTTTATATATATATAGTGATGGATAGAATTATATTTTATGTAGCAGTAGATAGTCCACATACCTTGAAATACAAATCAGAGAGCACTCTTAGAAACTTGACAGATCTGAAAGCTAACTTGTCCCCAAATGTTTTTGGTACATGATGCTTGGTCACGTCTATTGATACATCTGAGCTGTAACTTTCCCATGGCTGCAAACAAACATCATATACAGAAAACATGTCCTATGAGAAATCATCGAAATACAACACCATGCAAGATCAAGTCATGCCCTAGAATTAACTTTAAATTTAGTTGCTCTGCTTACAATTTCATTATAAATAATAAGTTTTATCAACCCAACTCTCAAATCAAATTTTTTTATTGACTAGATCAAGAACTCATATGTTTTTTATTGCCAAAAAATATCTTTACCTATATATCTATACCTATCCCCTAACAAAATAAAATAAATTTAGAGTTAATACCTCTATATATGTATTCTTACCATGAAGCAGTTCCATGGCCACTCAGTTCCATCTTCCTTGAGAACCTTAGGCCTACTAATCCCCCAGTAACTCGAAACCACGGCTTTGCTGTTATTACCGCTGTTGTTGGCATCATTCTTGTTTTCCTCTGTCTGCTGATCCTTTTTCTCTGGCAGAGTTGACATCCTCTGCCAGTAGAAGTTTCCATATGTGTCACCGCCATGCTGGTGGTGTCTCGGCTGAACTATCACCGCAGTTGAGAAGCTGCGGTGGTAATTCCCACCACTACGGAACAAAGCTCGTGCAGTTGACCTTAGTAAAATGTTTCTCATGTTGAATGTTTTATGTCTTTTTAAATGAAAACAGAATTGAAGACTTATATTTATACATACAACAAATTAAAGAGTGTGTATTAATAATTTAACATATAGTTTTCGTATTCAACTTTGTAACAACTAACAAGGTAACTCCAAGAAGAAAGGTCGAGGAAGGTTTCATGTGGTTTTGTTACATTAGATGTTTAATTATGTTTGTTAAATTATTGAATTTGCATGAGTGGTTGATAATCAGTTGCCACAAAGTTGGAATTGAATATGTTCAGTCAGCGTTGCCACTAAGGCTTTTGTGGACTTTTCACCTCCTTTGATTATTATTGTAACTATTTTCTTTTTGACTAGATTATTACTACTTCTATTATTTGTTCAATTCAATTCAATTCAATGGTTACTTTCTTTAGCGTGATGCAAATGCAACGCGATATCCCCAAGGAAGAAGGAACTAGAATCTTGGGAATAGTCTAAATGCTGTTCTTTCTTTTGACTTTAGAGGAAAACTCATCAAAGGACAGTTTCAAGAGAATTATTACAATTTACAATCAATTTGAAACAACATTATTTGTTATTGCAGTACTCTTTTTTTTGAACAAGCATTATTGCATTACTTAAATATGTGTTTGTATTTATTTATTTAGTTTTTGCAAATATGTTTCTGTAATGTTTCTTTTAGTGAATTTGTACATGTATATTTCTTTATTTTTGTCTTTATCTACTTGATATTAAGTTCATTGTAGATATTTGTTTCTTATATATATTTCTAAAACGCAGTTGAACATACTCCATCCGTTCCTTTTTAAGTGTCTTTTTATGGTGAATTTTTCGTTCCTATTTAACTGTCTTTTTGGTATTTTAAGGGTATGATTTGTCAATTATACCATTTGTCAATTACTTTTATCTTTTTCAATAAAACTAATTAATGCTATCTATTTGGAAAACTAAAGTTTGTTTGTTTTTTTATACAAAGTTTGTTTCTTGTTATCTTCAAATTTAAACAAAATTTTGTTACAAACAATGGTTTCAAAAAAAGTTAAAATTCTATAAATAAGATGAGTAGCAATTGTTAACAATTTCGAGTGTGACTCTAACATTGGTTGAAACCATAGTTGAAGTCTTAACTTTGATTAAAGGAGGTGGAAGAAAGTTAATTTTTTCTTAACTTTTGATTAATGTGAAGTTGGAATAATTTTTATATTGACTTAAAATAATTAAAAAGACGTGCACAATATTTAGAAAATTGATAATTGTTTGTTATGAGAGAGTACGCAAAACAAAAAAAAGGAATTTGTTGGATAAAAAGATAATAACTGACAATCATTTGTTACGAGAGAAATATAACATATTTAATTTATAAGTGTGTACAAAAAAATAGAAATTTATTAGTGGATTACAATGAGGGTATAATAGAAAGATATTGTACAAAAATACACATTGCAATTTTTGTGTTAATTTTCTAAAAAAGACACTTAAAAAAAACGGAGGGAGTACTTACTAAAAAAACCTTGGTGGATAAATCAGTTTTGGAAAAGATATTGCAATCGCTTGGAGTTTTGACCTAACCATAGGCTTACACAAATTTGAGAATCAAGTGAGATCGAAGATTAGTAAGATTATAAATATTTGTTTAAGTTAATCATTGTGAGAGAGCATCCCATTCTTTATTATATACTCATTTTTTTTACAAGAAACTCATTTGTTATAATTAGGTAAATTTATCTATCAAATTGTCAATGTATGTAGACTCACTTGATAATAAGTTGATTCATTTATCATATAAAAGGTTCAAATCTCGTCGTCAGCGTGAAAATCTCTTTAATGAATGATTTATAAATATCTTTTCGAGTCTTGAAATTTGTTCAGATCTCGATTAAACAAAATTATAATCCACAAAGCAACAATCACTATTAAAAATTTACACACATAAATAAAAGAGTTAAGTTTGATCCTCAATCACAACATCTACTCTAACAATTTCAATACTTTTTAGTTGAATTAATGTATATGTATTTAAATAAATGAGAAATATATGTTATTTGTTTTGAGTGTATCTCCAAAACGGAAAAACACCTCCCCAGGCCTAAAAATCAAAACCCCATCCGCCCAAAACCCAGCCGGCAGAGCAGAGCAGTGTCACCCTACAAATTCACACAAATTTCATACTACAATCGTTCATCGTCCTTCTCATACACCCCCTTTCCCCCAAAACAAAATCAAACTCAACTGCCACATCCATACACTCGATTCTAGAATCTTCCATCCCTTCCAACGATGTCCGAATCAATTTGTAGATCCTTACGCGACGGCGCATTAGAAGGAGAACTCTCTCCCACTCTCACTATCAAAGACACTCTCTCTTCACCTTTCGCATTCAACGTTTTCTCTCACATTCTTCTTCAACTCTCCTCACCAAAATCTCACTCCAACACTGCTATTCTCATCGTTGCACTTTCTCGGAGCCCTTCGTTTTATGCTCATTTGTTGAAAAACAAGGGAATCCAACTTTCTTCTTCTAACAAATGGTAATTATTTTCAATTTTTAACTTCTTTATATTTCTTGTTTTTACTGTTTACTCTCTATTAACATTTTCAATTTTCATTTTTAAAGTTGAGACTGAAATGACATTTAGGCTCTGTTTGTTAAAAAGTATAGATAGTTGATAGTGGATGAACTTATAAGTGAATTGAAGTAGAAAATGGTGCCAGAGAGATAGTTGAGGTAGCACCTTGAAAAGATGGTGGAAAATAGGTTTAGGTGGTTTGGGCATTTAGAGAGAAGACATGTAGATTTGGTAGTAAGGATAGTAGATCGGATGGAGGATAATTGAATGTCAGTGTAAACTTGTTTTAACCTAGCAGTATACAACCAGTAAATTCTTTTAGAGTTTCATTTTCGAAAACTTGTATAATGTCTTCTCTAATGTGTTACATTGCAGGATTCATGTTTTGGATTGTTATACAGATCCTCTTGGTTGGAAGGATAAGATAAGGAAATCTGGAAATGTTACTATTCCTTCTGACCAAATTTCACTTGCTACTACTTCTTATAAATCAGTCAAGGATATGAATAAGTTGTTTTTGGCGATTACTGAATTGGGAAGAGGTATTGTTTGCTGTTAGGTTGTGAATTTTGATCTTTTTTCGCTTCAAGAAACATATTTATGTCGCTCATTGAATTTTTTTTCTTTTTCAATTCATATACTTGCAGGTTTAGTTGGAGAAAATAAAGTCCGCGTTTGTGTTGCCATAGACTCGGTAATACTATTGACTTTACATAGCTTGGAATGAAGTTGAATATACTGTGTTGGTCTATTCTAGTCAATGTTTTCTGCGTATTTGTAATTTATATGGTGGTTGGTTTCTTTATATGCATTTAGCTGAAATTTTTATGATTATGAAACTTGTAAGAAGGGTATTTTTTTTCCTTTATTTTCCAAGCTAAATCAAATAACCTTGATACACTAATCATTTTATGATACTCCCCATCAGTTTCTGAGATTTTCATCTTATCTACGATTAGTAGCAGTACGGCCACAAACTTGAATAATAGACTCTCATTATAAGAAAGTATTTTGTGGAGTCTGTGTTTACATCGTAGGGGTTCATGCTGCTTTAGTTGTTAATTTATTTTGTACTTTATAAATTTTGCTAACAAGGTGGTGGAGACTTGAGCTCTTTAATGTTGTTCTATCATTGCACTTTTCAGTTCACTTCTGTTCTGATAGGTAACCCCACCCAATTCGTTGTTACTTAGTTGAAAATGATTTGGTTGAGTTGGTTAGACAGTTAGGATGGGAGTATAGGTATGGTATCTTGTCAATTTGTGAGAGAATAGGGACCTTTGGCTAGGAAGGTGCAGACCCTTGAAGTTCTACGATATCTTTGTAATTGGACAGTTTATCTCTATTTCTTTTCTAATAAAAATCAAATTCCTATCACTGAGCATGGGATCCTTACCAAATGATTTACATTCTAAAGTAGGTTTCCCTAACACAATGTGACGGGCTTGGGAAAAAACTGGAAAGTATGGATGGAATATGTCAGTTTGGCTCACCTCTTAAACTTCCCAGAAATAAATGAGCCATTAAGCGGTTATAAAGATGTCATGTTCATGTTACAATTTATTTAATGATGGAATTGGAAGCTTTTTTTTGTGTAGATATGTATCTGACTATCTAACCTTGTTTTGTCCAAAGAAAAAGAAAATTCTTGTGCCAGCAAGTTTCCAAAATTCCTTTTACACTAGAATTCCTGAGCAAGAAGTGTTACGATTACTTTCAATACCATTAATATTTTACTTAAGACTGTTTGGTTTCTTTGTTTCTCTTGTATTATCTGCTTGTGTATATATATAATCCTAATGGATTCTTTTTGGATATTATCAGCTAAGTGAACTGTTGAGACATGCATCTCTGCAGTCAGTTGCAGGCCTTCTAAGCAATCTGCGTAGCCATGGTACTTGCTCTTGTACTATTTTGAATACGGTTTCTTGCATAGTATGTCTAGTTTTGTTGTTATTTGATTGAGTAAATATTTTAGAGTACCAGAAGTCTAGAATGTGTGAGCTAGTTGATTGTTTCAGTAGATAATATTTATGGCACGGGTTGGCTTGACACGTTAACATTATCTTCTCTTAAATCATTGCTGTTGTATGATTGCAGATCAAATTTCAAGTATATTTGGATTATTGCATTCTGACCTTCACGAGGAGAGGGCTGGAGCTGCTCTTGAGTACATGTCCTCCATGGTGGCTAGTGTAGAGTCAGATCATCATTCTTCCGAGAACTACTTATCGGAGAAAAACTTTGCCCAAGGAAAATTTAATGTCAGACTCAAACGCAGAAATGGACGAGTTAGAGTGACGGTGATCTCTTTATTCCTTATCGTGAACATATTTGGAATTGCTAATCTTCAAAACTGGTGCACTGATGTAATATCTCTTGTGTTCAGTGTGAAAAGTTTAAAGTTGAAGCCGGAGGAATCAGCTTTACTTCTGTTTCAGCAGAAGATGGAACAATCGTTGCAGGCTTGCTGCCAAAGGTCAGTCTTTAGTTTCCTGTGAAGTCACGTCTCTTTCACTGGAAGCAATGGCCCAAGTCCTAACAGTCTTGTTATTATTAGAGATTCATTATTAGTTTTCAGACAAAAAAGATCCATTAAAGAGATCTTATTTTTGTTGTGTCCCCCTTTATAAAAGAGAGGATATCATTCAAAGGTATTTTCTCTATGGAAATGAAAATTTAGATGCCAGGTGTGCCTATTTTATGCTTTGCCGGAAATGCTGAGTGCTTCTAACATTAAACTTAGGATTTTAAATTGTGGGCCAATTTGGATCATTACAACAGATGTAATCTGCCCTCATAATCAGATGTAGTTGCATAGAGCACCACAACCTAGTTAATTGTACGGTACAGTTTTTATGATAAAATCTATCAATGTGTTATATATAATTTGCAATTGGTATAATATGTTTTGAAGAAACATCTCATGTGCTGATGCCATGCTTGCACATGCTAAGCACTTTTTTCTTTTTGGTTTGTTTACCTTCTCGTATGCACATGAAGATACTTTTGATTACAGAATATACATGCATATGCATATGCATCGTAAACACAGTCACAAACAGTTGTAAGGAGAGTGACAGAGACCAAACAAAATATGGTGTGTGATCTGAAGCTGAATACTTTTCATTGACCACAAATAAATAATAGGTTGAAACTTTATGTTTTTAACAGGTACAATTCAATCTCCAGCTGTCAGAGAAAGAACAAGTTGAAAGGGCAAAGGTCGTGCTTCCTTTTGAACACCAAGGTATGCTATAGATTTGTATTTGATCCATTTCTTACGGTGTTTCAATCATATATGTACTCTTATGCTTAAGCTCTTTTCTTTTAGGAAATGGTACACCGATTCAAATTTATGATGGTAGAAGATCCCTTGAAGAGAGCAGCAGTGAGGGGGCACCTCTTTCAAAGGGTAAAAAGGAGGACACTGCCCTAGGTGAGATTATATATTTTCGTGATTCAGATGATGAGATGCCAGATTCTGATGAAGACCCAGATGATGATTTAGATATATGAATGTGCTTTAGGTAGGTGTCTTCTGTATCTCTAGGTGACTTAGATTAGGTTTGTGATCAAACAAAATTATATTAAAAAGAATCTGCCCGATATTGTTTAGCCAATGTTATCAAAAGTGCGTGTTAAAACGTAAAATCGATTCTATATAATCGATTTTACGTTTTTCGTTGTGAATTTCGTGTTAAATCGATGGTAAAATCAATTTTGAGTGAAATCAGAATACAATCCAATTTTGAGTGATTTGACTCGCGGTGAAATCGGGTAAAATCGAGGTACAATTGAGTTAATTTATTTAGATTTTACTTGTTTTGCCCAGTTTTGAAGAAATTAATTTTTTTTGGGGTTTGTTTAACTGTTAAGAACTTTAGAAACTTATTAAACTCTTGTCTTTTGGATAGTTTTTTGTTTCAATGTTTTTATGATTTGGTGGATAATTTATGTTGTTTGATACAAGTTTACGAGCTTGACACTTCATTATGGTGATTTGGTATGTTTTTGTTTTTGTAATTAAGTTGAAATTTTGGATTATTGATGCATTTATAGTATTATATAAGTATACGTGTCATGTATATAATAGTTTTAATATTATTTTAGTTTACAAGTTGATTCCATTTAGGCAAAACGAGTTTACATAAAAACTTGAGTTTGACAACCTTGTGTTTAACTCATAATTGAATAACGCATTACATTCCATCATATTGTACAGCCTACATAGACACCTAAAATTGATTTCTATGATTTTGACAACATTTCTATTTAGTGCTCAGTCTCTACTATCATCTCTCTGTAACTGCGGTCTTCCTTTTCTCGTCTCTAATCTTAACGTGGTGGTTATCGACCAATTGTCATTTCTATTCCCTCTATCTGTTTTTGTTACAGTAGAAGTTTATGTCATTGCGTGATCTTCAAACGAAACCAAACCTACTCATAACCAGGCAGAGAAACCAAACCTACTCCCAACTAGGAAGATAGCTGAAAACTTATGTATAACAGACTATTGACATGTAACAAACTGCAAAAACTGAATACAAATCTACAAACGATTATACCAAAACTGCACAGGCAAAATAAAAACCTCAATTATGTTTTAATTTTTTGAAGTAAAGAAAACCTGAATTATGTTGATAATATGATTCTGTTGAGGTATTTATATTAATTAAAAATTTAATTAACTCAATATAATGACATCGATCGCTTTTATCCAAAGATTCACATGCCATAACAGACTATAAAATTTCTAAATAAAGTAAACAACGCTATACTGCCCAACTAAACCCTATATTTGATGAAGATTGTTCATTTGACTCTATAAATTGCTTACGGACACCTAAAACACTTCGAACGGCAGTTAACTATCGCTCATGTACTTTTTAAATCAGTTGAACTGATTTAACAAGTGATTTAAAAAGTGTTTTCAAAATTTTTGGCATTATCATTTTCAATTTGATCTGTGCATAGCATCCACGTTGTGGAAAAATCTGAATAGTAAGCAAATGACATTTATGAATGTCTAATGTGAGAGATTTGGCCCCCTAATTGTTCGGTCCGTCCTAATAATAATAACTTCTGTATGGTTACCATATATATGTCTCACACACCCACAAATCCATAATCAAACACATCACTAGTTTAGAGTCGGACAAAAAAAGAGTTCTTGATAATCCTCAACCTTAGTACTTGATCCAAACCGAACCATTCATTGTATACATGTCTTCTGCAGCAATAATAACAATACTTGCTTTCCTTCTGTTCACTTTCACATACTTTTTATCCAAACTATTCTTGCATTCAAAACAAAAAACCATTAATCATAAAAAGCCACCAGGTCCACCAACACTACCAATAATCGGAAACCTCCACATATTAGGAACCCTTCCACATAGAACACTTCAATCACTCTCCAAAAAATATGGTCCAATCATGTCCTTACAACTAGGTCAAATCCCAGCTATTGTCATTTCATCTTCAAAAGCCGCAGAGTCATTTGTGAAAACCCATGACATCGTTTTTGCAAACCGACCGGAACTTATAGGAGCACAGATCATGTCTTATGGTTGCAAAGGGTTGGCGTTTTCTAAGTACGACCCTTATTGGCGTAGTGTGAGGAAACTTTGCACTTCAAAACTTCTTAGTGCTTCGAAAGTTGAGATGTTTGGTCCTATTAGGAAGGAAAAGTTGGATGTTTTGATTAAGTCATTGGAGAAAGCTGCTTTGGTGGGTGAGGTTGTGAATGTTAGTGAGGTTGTAGAAAATCTTATAGAGGATGTTGTGTATAAGATGGTGTTGGGTCGGAGTAAGTATGATCAATTTGACCTAAAGAGGTTGGTTCAAGACGTAATGGCTTTGATTGGAGCTTTTAATATGGCTGATTTTGTTCCTTGGTTAGGCATATTTGATCTTCAGGTAATTTCTTTTTTCAAGTATTCAAAGTATCTACATTGGAAAATTTAGGTGGCTCACTTTTTATTTGCACAATTGAAAAGTGGGAATAAAACTGGAATTTAGCTTAAATGTTTTCAGCGTTAGATCATTTCTTTGTATTTTAAGTTTTGTCTTTGAAATATTTTAAATGTTCTAATTAATTTTCTGAGGGCTATATTTTAAGGAGTAAAATCAATATGATTAACATATTTGCATGACTCCTCTAAAAAACATATTTACGTATGACTAAAATCAAAATGAACTATATTATAAAGACTAAAACCAATACATCATATATTTAATGTTTTAAGAACTAAAAACAAATAAAACATTTGGCAATAATTAAAAGCAAAAATTGATTTTCCTATACTTTTACGGTTCCATTAAGTTCATTGAAAATATTCAATTACAAATTAACGTTATCAATTTAACTATTTGTTAGGGATTGACACGAGCCTGCAAAAGAACCAACAAAGCACTTGATGAGGTGTTGGAGATGATAATATCAGAGCATGAACAAACCACTAATACAGACAAAACTCGTCATGAAGACTTTGTAGACATACTTCTCACTTTTATGCACCAAAACATTGATCATGGGAGTGAACAAAATCATGTCATTGATCGAACTAACATCAAAGCTATTTTACTAGACATGGTTGTGGCATCATTTAGTACATCTGCTACCACAATTGAGTGGGCTTTATCCGAACTTTTAAGGCATCCAAGAGTGATGAAAACCCTTCAAGATGAGATACAAAACGAAGTAGGAAACAAGAGAATGGTTGAAGAGAAGGATTTGAAGAAGTTGAATTACTCAGATATGGTGGTTGATGAAACCTTAAGACTTCATCCAGTTTCACCCTTCTTACTCCCTCGTGAATGTAGAGAGAACATAACAATTGATGGTTATTTTATAAAGGAAAAGACACGAGTTATAGTAAATGCATTCACAATAGCGAGAGATCCTAATGTTTGGTCAGAAAATGTTGAAGAATTTTATCCAGAGAGGTTTATTAACAAGAAAATGAATTATGAAGGACAAGAGTTTGAAAGTATACCATTTGGATTTGGTCGTAGGCGTTGTCCTGGAATTCAATTGGCATTGAGGACTGTTAGGTTGGGTATAGCTCAATTGGTGCATTGCTTTAATTGGAAACTTCCATACAATATTCGTCCTTCCAATTTGAACATGGATGAAAAATTTGGACAATCTATACATAGAGCTCAACACTTGCACGCAATACCAAGTTATCGTTTGGCAGGTGATGGCAAGCTTGAATAGTAGTTCCAAGAAGGACAATATTATGTTTGCATTCTACAGGGTTATTACTAGTAAAGATGCTTTATGTTTAATTAGTCTAATGGTGTTTGTATAAAATATGTTCATGAATACTGTTGATGGCTGATTCCACACACACTCACACACACATATGTGAGCTAACTTATGAACTACACTGTATTTGGGCTAAACAACCTAATAGTTAAATGTGTATGAACTAAAAGCTTATTTTAGGAAAGGAAGAGATATTGCATTAAAACTATCTTTACATAAATGCCAGTTATCGTGGTATATGTGTCTAAATTACATGTAGCCTTGTAGGGGAATTTTCTTCCCCCATCACTATCCAACTTTAGGAGGGGCAAAACGGACTTGATCCGTCGAATTGGTCCGTTTAACCTACCATTTTAAGCAAATTGAGTTGACTTTTTGAGTTCATCCCCTAGTTTGTCCCTCCCATCTAGCCTGATGAAAAAGCGGGTTTTGACCTGCAGGTTTATGAAAAATTGTTTCTTTGTTTTTATTGTACTAGTCAATAACAAAGTGACCAAATTTTTTTTAAAAATTTCCCTAAAAATAATCGGATTATTCATTATTGAACAATTGGCATATTTTGTTTTACTCATACAAGAGAATTTAAGACAAGAAGCATATTTTGTCTAATTATGTTCCTTTAGTTTATAGTTAAATATTTACATATTTCATTAAATAACTTAGAAATTAGAGATTTTATTCTTTGACAAAAATTCTAACTCAACTTAAGTTCGAAAGAACACCAACTATAATTGATTTATTAAAAATAAAATAAAAAGAGGCGACACAATAAAAACAAAGATAAAAAGCAATCTGATTGAAGTGAATATAATTTCAATCCAATCTACAGTCAAAAATCTAATTTCAATCCAATCATTTAAATCATTACATACCAAGCAGTACATTTAAAGTGACGTATTTGAAGTGAATATCAGGATCATAAACAAAAACAAATAACTTTGATTCCCATGTCATATGCTCTACCTCATTAGTTTGTCCAGTTTTAGAAGTGAATATCATCGAAATTGCAGTCAATCATTGAAATGAAGCCATGAACCTGAAGAGCCCTAGTGGCAGCAATCCTTTTTACAAAACATGCAGTTATAAATTTCAATTCCGCAAACAAAGAGGGATATTTACTGAACTGATAACAAATAATAAAATGAAATTAAATAAAAGAAAATAAAATAATCAAAACTTACCAGTTTAGTCGGAAATGTGACAAGTCAGAAGCAGAAACACCAATATCTTTGCTTCTTGATTCCTAAGTTCGGAATATAAAAGCTATCTTGTTCCAGTACTCCCGTGTTCCGTCCTTGCATTACTCCTCTAATGTTTTAGTTGTATCATCTTTGTCTACTTTCCTCTCCTTTCATGCCAATTTTATATTTCCCTAGCTCATCATTTGTGGTTTCCTTGGGAGTTTCTTCACTTTCACTGTCTTCTTTGGAGACTCATTGTTTAGGCCTGTCATTATTTTCCTTACTGTGACAAAAATCCATTCATTTGCTTTATCAAATTTTATCACAAATCTACAATAGAATCTTTTATTTCATTTTCTACAAGGACGATTTTTTTAATATATTTTGTGAAAAAATGATTTGTGAAGGTAAACAACATTATTAAGTGTTGAAAACCAACACCAACTACAAAGAGGTGGAGATGATTATTACTTTGCTGAAGAATACAACACAAAGAAAGCCTACTAGTTGTTCTATATGCATTTCAAAATAAATCAGCTTGATAGGACAAAAATAAATGTAAAATTATTTGAATGCCTAAGCACTTGAAAGAGAAATCCACTAAGATCTGAACTTTGCTTACCTTGAAAACAACTCTAACTGGCAAAGATCTATCAGAACATTAGAACATTACCATTTTCTTCATTTTGGTTTTATTTCGGGCATATTCTGATGGTTTTTAACCTTACTACTCAGCAAATTCTCAACAAAATTCTGACACAAAGAAATTATACTTATTAGTCCACTTGGCCTGAACTAAGGTTCTAATTAAAAAGTGTGGCTATCGGTCATTAATTCAGTTAGCGTCGTAAAAACAAATCAAAACATTTCATAGAACTATAAAAGGGAGATATACCTTTGGAAAAAATTGAAAACCTCCACCCTTTGCATTTAGCAAAGCCAAGTAGAGAACTCTATCAGGAACCATTGCTACTATCATAGATCCTGTTTCAATAGGCAAACATAATTAAAATGAAACACAAACAAATAAACTTAACCTAATCAAATCTTAGAACAAACCATCTAAACTTTAAGTAAATCAAAAGCTCACTAAAAAATAAAATAAAAGCACACACGCAAAATAATAACCCATTAAGTGCCCAAAAACATGAGCCTTTTTCCAACCTAAATGATCCAACAAAGTAATTGCATCCTTTGCCATGATCTTTGTTCTGCACCCAACAATCATTCACCAATATTCAAAATTCCATTTCACCTTTTGTAAATCATTCAAACTTAAAGCAGCACCAAAACTTCAGATTGATGACCGATATGACACGGACCGTGTAATTACGTTCAATCACTTCCATTTTAACAAATTATTATCAAAATTAACAAATTACCATTCAAATTAACACAGCACCAGCACTACATATTGATGACATGACTGATGTTCAGATACTGATATGACACCAACCCTATAATTACATTCAAAAACTTTCATTTCTTCAAACTATTATCAAAATTAATCAAAGAGGAACCCAAGCAATATACCATTCAAATAAACAATCTAAAACAAATAAACAAAAAAGACCAATAAAAACGTAAGAATAAAAATGGAGAAAACCTTGATGATCAGAGTTGCTAATGGGCACGGAGCTCTGACCCACGCCCCCACTATCAAAATCGCAATCCTGGATACCACCACCGGACTCATTGTCACCTCCTCCACTCCAAAAGACGATCTCTTCATCATTAGGTACATTTGTTACGGTTAATCCCTTGTGTGTTGAAGGCAATCCAAACCATTCAAATCAATCTCCACAAAATTAGCAAA